>Ga0065714_10002360_pt1 | contig 40732 bp, 27 predicted proteins | sample MisRhiReplicate2_FD_59101 | JGI IMG/M metagenome (GOLD analysis project Ga0065714, IMG submission 59101) | Miscanthus rhizosphere microbial communities from Kellogg Biological Station, MSU, sample Rhizosphere Soil Replicate 2: eDNA_1 v2... | ecosystem: Host-associated > Plants > Roots >... | reverse complement strand
CGGATTGGTGTCGCTGACGTAGTCGTCCAAGCTCTCGGGGAGCAAGGTAGTTTGATCTCGGTGTTCACCTTGGATGAAGCGTTTCATGGGCAGCCCTTGCGATGAAGTTCTGGGGAATCATAGCAAGGGTTGGCTTCGGGGTTTTTACACACTCTGGGCCCAGCGCGGCTAACCCGGCATCCATGCCGGGTTGCCCACTGCGCAATGCCTGCGTTCGGCCAGCGTGGTTAACGGGGCGTCCCAGATCAAAATCAAAAGCGAGGCGGCCTAACAGCCGGTCTGGTTCTCCCGGTCGTACGCCCATCCGATCTGTGGGAGCAAAGCTTGCTCGCGAGGCGGCCTAACAGCCGGCCTGGCTCTCCCGGTCGAACTCAGATCCCATTGTGGGAGCGAGCTTGCTCGCGATTGCTGTGTGTCAGTCACCATCCAGGCTGCTGATACACCGCCATCGCGAGCAAGCTCGCTCCCACACTGGTAGGGGGTCTATGTCAGAGGGCTGAAACCTGGACCCAGGCAGACGGGGAGGTGGCCAGTTCGGCAGCACCGGCCACCGCGCCAATCACCAGGATCGCCGGGCTCTTGAGTTGAAAGGTGCTGGCATCGGCTTCCATCGAGGCCAGGTCGCTGCGGCAGTCACGTTGATGGGGCAGGGACGCATTTTCGATCATGGCGACAGGCGTGTTCGCGGCCAGGCCACCGGCCAGCAACTGTTCGCGAATTTCGCTCAGTTTCGCCACACCCATGTACACCACCAGCGTCGTGCCGCTTTGCGCCAAGGCTTGCCAGTTCAGGCTGCTGCCATCCTGGGTGTGGGCCGTCACCAGCGTCACGCCCCGGGCAATCCCGCGCAGGGTCAGTGGAATATCGCACTGGGTCGCCCCCGCGAGGCCGGCGGTGATGCCATTGACCATCTCCACTTCGACACCCTGCTCGCGCAGCCACTGCGCCTCTTCACCGCCGCGGCCGAAGATGCATGGGTCGCCACCCTTGAGACGCACCACGCATTTGCCCTGGCGGGCATAGCGCAGCATCAGGCGATGGATAAAGGCCTGGGGCGTGGAGCGGCAGCCGCCGCGCTTGCCCACGGCAATGATGCGCGCGTCGGGGCAATGTTCCAGCACCGCGGCGTTGACCAGATCGTCGATCAGCACCACGTCGGCTTCGCCCAAGGCGCGCACGGCTTTGAGGGTCAGCAATTCAGGGTCACCAGGACCTGCACCCACCAGCCAGACTTTTGCGTTCATAGTGTTTTCCTCACGAGATAGCCGCCAGCGGTTGCGCAGTGGCAACCAGCAGGCGCTTGATTTCCGGTACGCAGGAGCCGCATTGCGTGCCACAGCCCAGCTCCTGTTTGAGCCCCTGCAAGTCCAGGCCGCGTTCAATGCCTGCGCAGATCGCACGCTGGCTGACGTTCATGCAGTTGCACAGCGTTTTACTGCCACCCGTTGCGGCGCCGACATTGCCCGGCGGCGCGCTCAAAGGCGCCAGCAGCCAGCGCCGCAGTTGTTCATCGGCACGACCTTCCAGCCACAGGTTCTGCAACCAGTGCCGGGCCAGGGTTTCGCCGGCCAGGCGAATGGCGGTGATGCGGCCGTTTTCGATGCGCACCCGCTTACCGATGGAGCGACGCGGATCGTCGTAGGCCAGCACCGGCCCATCGATCAGGCCCAATTGTTCATCAATGGCCTGGAGCAGTTGCGGTTCGGGGGCGACAGCGCTGGCAGCGCGAATCAGCAGCGCGGGACGCTCACGGCCAGTCAGGCTCAGGCTGACGTAGGAAAACGCCTCGCACAGGGGGCGCAGGGCCTCCAGATGCTGTTGAACATCGCCTTCGATCAAGGCGAAAAGCTGCCAAGGCAGGTTTACCGGTTCCAGGCGTACGCCGCTGTGCTTGAGTTCCGGTTGTTTCGACAAGGGATCGAAGGCCGGTTGCGTCAGGGTATTCACGCCGCCCTTGAGGAACCGGTCGCCCCAGTGCATGGGCAGGAACGCCTGGCCGGGCCGTACGCTGTCGTCGCTGTCCACGGCCACGATCACGCTGCCGCGACGGCTCTTGAGGCTGACCAGGTCGCCCGCTTGCAGGCGATGGCGTTGCAGTTCGTCGGGGTGCAGGCTGAGGACCGCTTCGTTCACATGACCAAACAACTGCGCGGCGGTACCGGTACGGCTCATGCCGTGCCATTGGTCCCGCAGGCGGCCGGTGTTCAGGGTCAACGGGTAGCGGGCGTCACGCAGTTCCTTGGCGGCGCGATAGGGGTCGGCCACAAACCGCGCCCGGCCGCTGTCAGTAGGAAAAATTCCGTCCACGTACAGGCGCGCCGTCCCGACCGTGGCGCCGTCCGGGAAAGGCCATTGCTGAGGGCCGAGTTGGTCGATCAGGGCATGGCTGATGCCGGACAAGTCCAGGTCGCGGCCACGGGTCAGCTGTTTGTATTCATCGAAGAGTTGGGCCGGGCTTTCAAAGGCGAACAGGCTGGGTTGGCCCGGGCGCAGGTGTTTTTCCAGGCGTTGTGCGAAATCTACCGTGATTGCCCAGTCCGGCCGTGCTTCACCCGGTGCGCCGATGGCCCGGCGGACGTGGGAAATGCGCCGTTCGGAGTTGGTCACCGAACCTTCTTTCTCGCCCCAACTGGCCGCTGGCAGCAGCAGGTCGGCAAACGCGGCGGTTTCGGTGGTCCGGAACGCTTCCTGCAACACCACGAACGGGCAGGCTTGCAGGGCTTCACGTACCGCGGTCTGGTCCGGCATCGATTGGGCAGGGTTGGTACAGGCGATCCACAAGGCCTTGATCTTGCCGCTGCGAACCTGCTCGAACAGCTCGATGGCGCTCAAGCCAGCGGTGGCGGGCAGTTGCTCGACGCCCCAGTAGTGGGCGACTTCGGCACGATGTTCCGGGTTGGCGGCTTCGCGATGGCCCGGCAGCAGGTTCGACAGGCTGCCGGTTTCCCGTCCGCCCATGGCGTTGGGTTGACCGGTCAGCGAGAACGGCCCCGCACCTGGACGGCCGATCTGCCCGGTGGCCAGGTGCAGGTTGATCAGGGCGCTGTTTTTCGCGCTACCGGCGGTGGACTGGTTCAAACCCATGCACCACAACGACAGGAAGCTTGGCGAGGTGCCGACCCATTCGGCGCACTGATGCAGTTGTTCGACACTGATGCCGCACAGCTGGGCGACCATGCTCGGGGTGTAATCGCGCACCAGGTTTTTCAGCTCCGCCAGGCCTTCGGTGTGGGCCTTGATGAAGTCGCGGTCGATCCAGTCTTCCCACAGCAGCAGGTGCAAAATCCCATGGAACAAGGCGACATCGGTGCCCGGCAGGATCGCCAGGTGCAGGTCTGCCAGATCGCAAGTGTCGGTGCGCCGGGGGTCGATGACGATGATTTTCATCTGCGGTCGATGGGATTTCGCCTCTTCGAGACGGCGAAAGAGGATGGGATGGGCGTAGGCCATGTTACTGCCGACGATCATCACGCAGTCGCTCAACTCCAGGTCTTCGTAGCTGCAGGGCGGGGCGTCGGCGCCGAGGCTGCGCTTGTAGCCCACCACGGCGGAGGACATGCACAGCCGCGAATTGCTGTCGATATTATTGGTGCCCACCAATGCCCGGGCGAGCTTGTTGAAGGCGTAGTAGTCCTCGGTCAGCAATTGGCCGGAGATGTAGAACGCCACGCTGTCCGGGCCGTGCTCGGTGATGGTCTCGGCGAAGACGCTGGCGGCGTGATCCAGGGCGCTGTCCCAGTCGGTACGGGCCCGGGCCAGTCCTTTGCCCAGGCGCAGTTCGGGGTAGAGCGCGCGTGCGGCGAGGTCGCCGGTCAGGTGCAGGGTCGAGCCCTTGCTGCACAGTTTGCCAAAGTTGGCCGGATGGGCGGGATCGCCGCTGACGCCGAGGATGCGCTCGCCGTCATGCTCGATCAGGACGCCGCAACCGACCCCGCAATAACAGCAGGTCGAGGCAGTGATCTGGCGGTTCATCAGCTTGCGTCCCGCAGGGCCAACTGCACCCGGCCGTTTTCGACCCGGGCCGAATGATGATGGGCGCAGCCTACGTCCGGGGCCTGGGCCTGACCGCTTTCCAGGTCGATCTGCCAGTTGTGCAGCGGGCAGGCCACGCGTTTGCCATAGACCAACCCTTGGGACAACGGGCCACCCTTGTGCGGGCAACGGTCATCGAGGGCGAACACTTCATCGTCGCTGGTACGAAAAATCGCGATGTCGCCTTTCGGGCCATTGATGATGCGCGAACCCAGGATATTGATGTCTTCCAGTGCGCAGATATCCAGCCAGTTCATGCCGGCACCTCCAGGTTTTTCACGGGGATGACCTCAAACTCTTTCTTCAACTGGGGTTGTTCCAGGCGTTGTTTCCACGGGTCTTGTTCCAGCGACAGGGAAAACTTCAGGCGTTCATGGAGCGCCTTACGTCGAACCGGATCTTCAAGCACGGCTTTCTTGATGTGCTCCATGCCGACCCGCTGCATGTAATGCACGGTGCGTTCGAGGTAGAAGGCTTCCTCGCGGTACAGCTGCAGGAAGGCACCGTTGTATTCACGCACTTCTTCGGCGGTCTTGAGCTTGACGAAAAACTCCGCGACTTCGGTCTTGATCCCGCCGTTGCCGCCGATGTACATCTCCCAGCCGGAGTCGACACCGATAATGCCGACGTCCTTGATGCCGGCTTCCGAACAGTTGCGTGGGCAACCGGAGACGGCCAGTTTCACTTTGTGCGGCGACCACATGTTGAACAGGTCGTGCTCCAGCTCGATACCCAGTTGGGTGGAATTCTGTGTGCCGAAGCGGCAGAACTCGCTGCCCACGCAGGTCTTCACGGTGCGGATGGACTTGCCGTAGGCGTGGCCGGACGGCATGTCGAGGTCTTTCCAGACGCCGGGCAGGTCCTGCTTCTTGATGCCCAGCAAATCGATGCGCTGACCGCCGGTGACCTTGACCATGGGCACGTTGTATTTGTCGGCCACGTCGGCGATGCGCCGCAGTTCCGAAGGGTTGGTCACGCCACCCCACATCCGCGGGACCACGGAATAGGTGCCGTCTTTCTGGATGTTGGCGTGGGCGCGTTCGTTGATCAGGCGCGACTGTGGGTCGTCCTGGGCTTCGCCGGGCCAGGTGGAAATCAGGTAGTAGTTCAACGCCGGGCGGCAGGTGGCGCAGCCGTTGGGGGTGCGCCAGTTCAGGTAGCTCATGGCCCCGGCGATGGTCAGCAGGTGCTGGTCGCGGATCGCCTGGCGGATCTGGCCGTGGTTGAGGTCGCTGCAACCGCAGATGGCTTTTTCGCTTTTCGGCTTGACGTCCGCCGCACCGCCGACGGTGTTGATCAGGATCTGCTCCACCAGGCCGGCGCAGGAACCGCAGGAACTGGCGGCTTTGGTGTGTTTTTTCACGTCATCGACGCTGAACAGCCCGTGCTCCTGGATCGCCTTGACGATGGTGCCCTTGCACACGCCGTTGCAGCCGCAGACTTCGGCGCTGTCGGCCATGCTCATGGCTTTGTCCTGGCCCTGGTGGCCTACGTCGCCCAAGGCGTTTTCACCGAACATCAAGTGATCGCGGATCTCGCTGATGCCATGGTTCTCACGGATCTGGCGGAAATACCAGCCGCCATCCGCCGTATCGCCGTACAGGCAGGCACCGACCAGCACGTCATCCTTGATCACCAGCTTTTTGTAGACGCCGCCGATGGGGTCGGAAAGGGTGATGGTCTCGGTGCCTTCGCCGCCCATGAAGTCCCCGGCGGAGAACAGGTCGATGCCGGTGACCTTCAACTTGGTCGAGGTGACCGAACCCTTGTAAGTGGCGAAGCCCAGTTGCGCGAGGTGGTTGGCGCAGACCTTGGCCTGTTCGAACAACGGCGCCACCAGGCCGTAGGCGGTGCCACGGTGGCTGGCGCATTCACCAATGGCGTAGATGCGCGGGTCGTAGGTTTGCATCGTGTCGTTGACCAGGATCCCGCGGTTGCACGGGATGCCGGATTTTTCCGCCAGTTCGGTATTGGGACGGATGCCGGCGGCCATCACCACCAGGTCGGCGGGGATGATGTCGCCGTTCTTGAACTGGACCGAGCCGACCCGGCCATTGCCGGCATCGTGCAAGGCCTGGGTCTGCTCGCTGAGGCGGAATTTCAGGCCACGGTTTTCCAGGGCGGTCTGCAGCAGTTGGCCGCTGGTCTTGTCCAGTTGCCGTTCCAGCAGCCATTCGCCCAGGTGCACCACAGTCACGTCCATGCCCCGCAGCTTCAAGCCGTTGGCGGCTTCCAGGCCGAGCAGGCCGCCACCGATCACCACGGCGTGCTTGTGGGTCTTGGCGGTGTTGATCATCGCCTGGGTGTCGGCGATGTCGCGGTAACCGATCACGCCTTCCAGGGTGTTGCCAGGAATCGGCAGGATGAAGGGTGTGGAGCCGGTGGCGATCAGCAAGCGGTCGTACTCGGCTTCGCTGCCGTCTTCGGCGATGACCCGGCGTTTGACCCGGTCGATTTCCACCACTTTGCGGTTGAGCAGCAGCTTGATGTTGTTGTCCAGGTACCAGCTCAGGTCGTTGAGCACGATCTCTTCGAACGTCTGCTCACCGGCCAGCACCGGCGAGAGCAGGATGCGGTTGTAGTTGGTGTGGGGCTCGGCGCCGAACACCGTGATGTCGTACAGCTCGTTGCTCAGCTTGAGCAGTTCCTCGAGGGTTCGAACCCCGGCCATGCCGTTGCCGATCATCACCAGTTTGAGTTTTTTCATCAGGGTTCTCCGCAAGCTCAGGTCCGCTTTATCACGGCGATCGGACTGGCTCGGTCATTTTTACGAAAACAAAAAAAGGCGTCCCGCTAGCAAGCTAGCGAGGACGCCTTTGTCCTGGTCCCGTTCTCTCGGGAAGCACCGCCTTCATCGTTGGAGGCGTTGCCTTATGTCTGTTGAAAGGGATTATGCAGTGGTTGTGCCAACTGGCGCGAAGGCACGGATTTATTGAGTGGCGGGCTGGTGGAGCGGATTGGGGAGGGATTTATTGCACCGAATCAAAGCGTGTTGCCCGGTAATGGAGCGTGGCAGCCGGCAGCTTGGTATGGCAGGCAGGCCGCCATCGCGAGCAAGCTTTGCTCCCACAGCAGATCCCCTGTGGCAGCAAATTCCCTGTGGGAGCAGGTCCCCTGTGGCAGCAAATTCCCTGTGGGAGCAGGTCCCCCTGTGGCAGCAAATTCCCTGTGGGAGCAGAGCCCCTGTGGGAGCAAAGCTTGCTCGCGATGGGCGCGACCGGATCTCAGCCATGAAACACTAGAAACAGCAGCACCAGATTCACCACCAGCGACACCAGCGCCAACGTCCGCCAGACCTTCAGCGGTTCTCTTTCCAGCAGCGGCCTGGGCCTGACGCTCAAGCTGCGGCGCTCGCCCTGTTCCAGCAGCAACAACCATTCCTCGGCGGTTTCAAAACGCTGCTCCGGATCCGCCGCGACGGCGCGTTCCAGGCTTTGCCCGAGCCATTCGGGCAGGTCCGGCCGGTAGCGGCTGGCACTGACCGGCACGCCAAAGCGCGGGCGCTGGAAGGCTTCGATTTCTCCGTAGGGATAGTGCCCGGTCAGCAGGAAATACAAAGTCACGCCGACGGCATACAAATCCTGTTGCGCCGTTGGCGCGGTGCCGCCGAAGGCTTCCGGGGCAATGTAGCTGGGGGTGCCGGGCAAGACGTTGGCCTGGTCCTCGGACAGGCCCGGGCAGTACGCCAGGCCGAAATCCAGCAGGCGCAATTCCCCGTCGTCGCCCAGGTGCAGGTTTTCCGGCTTGATGTCGCGGTGGTAGATCTGCCTTCGATGCAACAGGCCCACCGCCCGCACCAGCCGTTGCGCCAGGTCCAACCACTGGGCCAGAGGTAGCGGCCCGCCCTGGTTGAACAGCTCGGCCAGGGTCGCACCCGGATATTCCCGCATCACGTAGTACAAATGCTGACGCTGGGGAACGCCATGGACCTCGGGAAACTGCCGCCCGGCGACGCGCTTGAGAAACCATTCTTCCGAAAGCAGGGCCTGTCCGGCCCGGCTGTCGTCCCGTAGATGCACGGGCAGGGTTTTCAGCAGCCAGGGTTGGCCCTGGCCGTCGCGTACCCGGTAGAGCAACGATTGCTGGCTGTGGCCGAGCAGGCTTTCGATCTGCCAGCCCTCGAACACCTGGCCCGGTTTCAGCGCAGGTGGCAGGGGCCATTGCTGCAGCTGGATCAGGGCATCGCCGATGCTGGCTTCGCCCACCGCATCGACCCGCACCAGCAAGGCGCTGGCGTTGTCCTGGCTACCGGCCAGGTGTGCGGCGTTGACCAGCGTCTGCGCGGCCAGGTCCAGGTCCGGCTGGTCGCGCAGGATACCGGCGATGGCCGTATCCCCCAGGACCGCCCAGACGCCGTCGCTGAGCAGCACGAAGGTTTCGTCGGTGCGCAGCTCGCCGTCGAGAAAGTCGAGGATCAGGTGTTGATCCAGGCCCAGGGCGCGCTTGAGCACATGCTGCATGCCTTGCTGTTCCCAGACGTGATCCTCACTGACCCGTTGCAGGTGGTCGGCGTGCCAGCGGTAGACTCGGCAATCGCCGACATGCGCGAGGGTGAAGCGCCGGCCCCGCAGGACCAGGGCGCTGACGGTGGTGAGCAGCGGTTGCCCGCCACCGTTGGCTTGCAGCCAGCGATTCTGCGCCAGCAACAGCCGGTCCAGCGCCTGGGCCACGCCCCAGGTTTGCGGCGTGGAGTAGTAGTCCAGGGCCAGCGCCTGCAAGGTCGAACGGGCGGCCAGCCCGCCGTCGGCGCATTGGCTCACGCCGTCGGCGATGGCGAACAGGTAACCCTTGCTGGCGGCCAGGGCTGGGGCGGGGGTGACCAGGCGCAGGGCGTCCTGGTTTTCCTCCCGCGGGCCGATGGCACTGGCTTCGGCGAAACTCAGTTGCAGGCTCATGGTTGCAGCTTATACCCGAGCAGCGGTGACAGCTGCCGAACCCCAAGTGGTTCTCCAGCGACGCTTGACGCCGTGCAGGCCGAACCAGGCCAGGACACCGAGGCTGGCGAACAACCACAGCGCCAGTTGATAGCTGCCGGTGCTTTGCTTGATCGCGCCCATGCCCGCCGCCAGGGCGAAACCGCCGATGCCGCCGGCCATGCCGATCAGCCCGGTCATCACGCCGATCTCGCGACGGAAGCGTTGTGGCACCAGTTGGAACACCGCGCCGTTGCCCGCACCCAAACCGAGCATGGTGCAGACGAACAGGGCCAGGGCCGCGTAGGAACTCGGCAGGTTGAAGCCCACTGCGGCGATGCAGACGGCCGCCACAGTGTACATGCCCAGCAAGGTGCGGATGCCGCCGAAACGGTCCGCCAGGGCGCCGCCCAATGGACGCATCAGGCTGCCACCGAAGACGCAGGCGGCGGTGTAGTAGCCGGCGGTGACCGGGCTCAGGCCATATTGGTCGTTGAAGTAGCCGGGCAGGGCGCTGGCCAGGCCGATGAAGCCGCCGAAGGTCACGCTATAGAAGAACATGAACCACCAGCTGTCGCGGTCGCCCAGGGCCTTGAGGTAATCGGCCATGGATTTGGCTTTTGGCCGCTCGGGGGCGTTCTTGGCCAGCCAGGCGAAAAGCACCAGGGTCAGCACCAGCGGGATCAGCGCGAAGCCGAACACGTTGGTCCAGCCGAAGGCCACGGCCATGACCGGTGCGATCAACGCAGCGAGCACGGTGCCCGAGTTACCAGCACCGGCAATGCCCATGGCCTTGCCTTGATGCTGTGGCGGATACCACTGGGACGCCAGCGGCAGGGCCACGGCGAACGAAGCACCGGCCACACCCAGGAACAGGCCGAGCAGCAGGGCTTGTTCGTAGCTGTGGATACCCAGTTTCCAGGCGCAGAACAGCGCGCTGATCACGATCACCTGGCCCACCATGCCGGCGGTTTTTGGCGAGATCCGGTCGGCCAGCAGGCCCATGAACAAACGCAGCACGGCGCCAGCCAGGATCGGCGTCGCGACCATCAGGCCGCGTTGCTGGGTGGTCAGGTGCAGGTCGGCGGAGATCTGTACCGCCAGTGGGCCGAGCAGGTACCAGACCATGAAGCTCAGGTCGAAGTAGAGGAAGGCCGCGAACAGGGTCGGGGTATGGCCGGATTTCCAGAAGCTTGAATTCATCGCGCACCTCAGCTGTAAAAGTCTCGAGAAATGAGTCAGTGCTTTGAGCAGTGCGCCGTCTGTGGTCGCACCACCGGTCCCGAAGGGCCAAAACAAAAAAACGCCGCAACCCGGATCGCCAGAGAGGCAAGAAGGGTGTGCGACGTCTTTGTCGTAGGTGGGGCAACCGCCGTTGGTTACCTGTGGGTTTGCTTAAGCGAGATCTGTGCCAGGTCTGTCATGATCGTTCCTACGCTCTGCGTGGGAATGCATCCCGTGACGCTCTGCGTCACCTTGTGAAGCGGAACGCGGAGCGTCCCTGGCGGCATTCCCACGCAGAGCGTGGGAACGATCATTAGTAGGGGGCGAGGCAGGCGCTACAAGGCTTTCAGCCCAGCAGCTCATTCATGGCAATGATCTGCTCCGCCACCTGGATCAGCTTCTGCTGGCGGCTCATGGCCTGGCGGCGCATCAGGGTGTAGGCCTGTTCCTCGTTGCATTCCTTCATCTTCATCAGCATGCCCTTGGCCAGTTCGATGCGCTTGCGCTCAGCCAATTGCTGGTCCCGGGCCAGGAGCTGGGCGCGCAGGGCCTGGTCGCTTTCGAAGCGGGCCATGGCCACGTCGAGGATCGGTTGCAGGCGCGCGGCATGGATGCCTTCGACGATGTAGGCGCTGACGCCCGACTTGATCGCCTGGCGCATCACATTGGGGTCGTGCTCGTCGGTAAACATGACGATCGGTCGTGGCTGGTCGCGACTGACCAGCACCACTTGCTCCATCACATCGCGCCCGGGTGACTCGGTATCGATCAGGATCACGTCCGGACGCACCGTTTCGACGCGCGCTGGCAGGTCGATGGTCAGGCCGGATTCGTCGATGACTTCGAACCCGGCTTCAATCAGGGCGGCCTTGAGGCGACCGACTTTTTTCGCGGTGTCGTTGATCAGCAGGATACGCAGCATGGTCGTGGCTCCTGTCAGCGGCTGGCGAGAAGGGGAGCCGCATCGCTCAAGGCGTGCAGTTTGAAGCTGCGGGCGTACCCGGCCGGATCCGAGCCGTCCCAGGTGATGCCGTCGATCAGTTGGCTGCTGCGCATGTCCTGGCGCGGGGACGCGATGTCCAATGCCGCGCAGGCTTCGCGGTACAGCTTGAGTTGCTGGACGTCCTGGGCCACGGCCAGGTAATCCGGGTCTTCGCGCAGCAGGCCCCAGCGGCGGAACTGGGTCATGAACCACATGCCGTCCGACAGGTACGGCAGGTTCACCTCGCCGTTGCCATGAAAGCGCATGGCGTGGGGATCCTGCCAGCTGTTGCCCAAGCCGTCGGCATAGATCCCCAGCAGGCGCGGCTCGATGCAGTCCAGCGGGGCGTCGAGGTATTCAGGCGCAGTCAACAGTTGCGCGGTGCTGCGACGGTTTTCGCTGCTTTGTTCGATGAAGCGGCTGGCTTCGAGGATCGCCATCACCAGGGCCCGGGCGGTATTGGGGTATTGCTCGACGAACGCGCGGGTGCAACCCAGGACTTTTTCCGGGTGATCGGGCCAGATGGTCTGTGTGGTCGCCAGGGTGAAACCGAGGTTCTGCTTCACCGCGCTGGCGCACCAAGGCTCGCCGACGCAAAACCCGTCGATACGCCCGGCTTGCAGGTGCGCGATCATTTGCGGTGGAGGCACGACCACGCTGTCGACATCCGACAACGGGTGGATGCCCTGGGCGGCGAGCCAGTAATAGAGCCACATGGCGTGGGTGCCGGTGGGGAAGGTCTGGGCGAAGGTCAGTTTCGGGCGAGTTTGGTGCACGTGTTGTTCCAGTGCTTCAGGACTGGTCACGCCCTGGGCCTGCAAGCCATGGGACAGGTTGATGCTCTGGCCGTTCTGGTTCAGCCCCATCAGCACGGCCATGTCACTCGCCGCGACCCCGCCGATGCCCAGGTGCACCGCGTAGATCAACCCATACAGGCTGTGGGCGGCATCGATTTCGCCGCTGACCAGCTTGTCGCGCAGGTTGGCCCAGGAGGCCTGGCGCTTGAGGTTCAGGGTCAGGCCGTAGGGTTGGGCGAAGCCCTGGGTGGCGGCCACGACGAGCGGGGCACAGTCGCTCAAGGCCATGAAACCGAGGTTGACCGCGCTCTTTTCCGGGGCATCGCTGCCGTTGACCCAGGCCAGGGGGTTGGCTGGAACTTCATTCATCGGTATCACCTTCCGCATAAAAAAGCGCCGTGTCCGGGCCCAGGAGGCCGGACGACGACGCCGTTGTCCCTTAAAACAGTGTGGCACTCATTCCGTCGTTGGCATGGGCGCTGATGACCAAAAGGGTGCAAGGCATATGCCAGCGCTATCGTTTTGTGCGGGCGCCTCGCTTGAGCCGCCGTTGCCCGGCTATAATCGCCGCCTCATTTCGTCGCCCGAGTCAAAGCCGCCCATGTACACCCTGGCCCGTGAACTGCTGTTCAAACTCTCCCCGGAAACTTCCCACGACCTGTCCCTGGACTTGATCGGCGCGGGCGGACGCCTCGGCCTAAACGGTTTGTTGTGCAAGGCCCCGGCAAAATTGCCGGTGACGGTCATGGGCCTGGAATTCCCCAACCCGGTCGGGTTGGCGGCGGGCCTGGACAAGAATGGCGCGGCCATCGACGGGTTCGCCCAGTTGGGTTTCGGTTTCGTGGAAATCGGCACCGTCACCCCCCGACCGCAGCCGGGCAACCCCAAGCCACGGCTTTTCCGCCTGCCGCAAGCCGAGGCGATCATCAACCGCATGGGGTTCAACAACCTGGGCGTCGATCATCTGTTGGCCCGTGTGGCCGCGGCCAAGTACAAGGGCGTGCTGGGCATCAACATCGGCAAGAATTTCGACACGCCGGTGGAGCGCGCCGTCGACGACTACCTGATCTGCCTGGACAAGGTCTACGCCCACGCCAGCTACGTGACCGTCAACGTCAGCTCCCCCAACACCCCGGGGCTGCGCAGCCTGCAGTTCGGTGATTCGCTCAAGCAACTGCTGGCCGACCTGGCCCGGCGGCGCGCAGAACTGGCGTTGATTCACGGCCGGCACGTGCCGCTGGCGATCAAGATCGCCCCGGACATGACCGACGAAGAGACCACCCAGGTGGCCCAGGCCCTGATCGAGACGGGCATGGACGCAGTAATCGCCACCAACACGACCCTGGGTCGCGAAGGTGTCGAAGGGCTGGAACACGGTGACGAGGCGGGCGGCTTGTCTGGCGCGCCAGTACGTGACAAGAGCACCCACACCGTGAAGGTGCTGGCCGCTGAATTGGCGGGGCGCTTGCCGATCATCGCCGCGGGCGGGATTACCGAAGGCCGCCACGCCGCCGAGAAGATCACCGCCGGGGCGAGCCTGGTGCAGATTTATTCGGGCTTTATCTATAAGGGGCCGGCGTTGATTCGTGAGTCGGTGGATGCCATTGCGGCGTTGGGTTGATTCAGGAACGGTCGGCATCTATTGATGCGAGCAAGTTGTGGGAGCAAAGCTTGCTCGCGATGCAGGCGCCTCGGTTCCAGGTAGACCGCGTCGTCTTCATCGCGGGCAAGCCTTGCTCCCACAGCGTGTCGCCACAACAGTGTTTGCAGCTCAACCTCTTGAAACCCAGGCATTAAAAAGGGCTCCTCGAAGGAGCCCCCTGGGCCGTAGCCCGCCGTCCGGATGGGACGTGCGTGGTTAAATCGATATGAGTGTCAAATTGTCGAGTTCTTGAGTATTAAGCCCTGTGTCAGCCGACGGCGTGAAGTTCGTTGAGTCTATGGATACCCGCAGTGCCGGTCATACCGTCCCAGTTGTCGCCGCGTCCTTCTCGCCAGCCATTGATCCAGGCTTGACGTACCGACGGTAGAGTAAAGGGGCAAAGCTCACGGGATTTACCACCAACGCCATATTGGTAACCACGTAAAAATGCTCTTTCCAACGGATCACGCTTAAGTCTTCTCATAGGGTGTTGCCCTCACTTGTTGACTGTTACTTAGCGTCGACCTCTATCGAGGCCGGGGCAGAATCATTCTGCCGTTGGTGGCTCGTTGCCGGCGTGACGAGCCGAGGTGTTGACGCCGTTGCGACGTCAACCTGTGTTGAGTTCTAACCAAAGCGTCACATGGATGGAATGATCGTTTTGTCATAAGCACGTAACAATAAAGATGTTAGGGCGATAAGTAACTTGATGTTCGTTGACCGCTTTTGAGCAAGACCCCTGTATGATCGGCCCTGCGCCGAAAGGGGTAGGTCTGGCTCGGATGAGAATGTCCTCCCGTTGCACTCGGGTACTATTCGACGAAAGGGTCGAGTTTTCACAATTTGTTGCACAGAATTTTTTTTCTGCCTTCGCATCTAAGCTCTTTTAACCTGAGCGGCGAGGGTGGCACGGCACACTTTCGTGCCACGCGGGTGCTCTTGAGAAAAGCACCTGATTGAACCCGGCCCGGCAATGCGTTGCCCGGTCCACTTAGCCAAAGGCTCTGGAAATCCCATGTCCGATCGTTTCGAACTCTTCCTCACTTGCCCCAAGGGCCTCGAAGGCCTGCTCATCGAGGAAGCCGTCGGGCTTGGCCTTGAAGAGGCGCGCGAGCACACCTCGGCCGTGCGCGGCATGGCCGACATGGAAACGGCGTATCGCCTGTGCCTGTGGTCGCGCTTGGCCAACCGCGTGTTGCTGGTACTCAAGCGCTTCCCGATGAAGGACGCCGAAGACCTGTACCACGGCGTGCTGGATGTCGACTGGCAAGACCACATGCTGGCCGATGGCACCCTGGCGGTGGAGTTCAGCGGCCACGGCTCGGGCATCGACAACACCCATTTCGGCGCCTTGAAGGTCAAGGACGCCATCGTCGACAAGCTGCGCACGCCGACGGGCGAGCGGCCGTCCATCGACAAGCTCAACCCGGACCTGCGCATCCACCTGCGCCTGGACCGCGGCGAAGCGATCCTCTCCCTCGACCTCTCCGGCCACAGCCTGCACCAGCGCGGTTATCGCCTGCAGCAGGGCGCCGCGCCGCTGAAGGAAAACCTCGCCGCCGCGATCCTGATCCGTGCCGGTTGGCCACGCATTGCCGCTGAAGGCGGGGCGCTGGCCGACCCGATGTGCGGTGTGGGCACGTTCCTGGTGGAAGCCGGGATGATCGCCGCCGACATGGCGCCGAACCTGCGCCGCCAGCAGTGGGGTTTCACCGCCTGGCTCGGCCATGTGCCGGCGTTGTGGAAGAAACTCCACGAAGAGGCCAGTGAACGCGCCGCCGCCGGCCTGGCCAAGCCACCGTTGTGGATTCGCGGCTACGAAGCCGACCCACGACTGATCCAGCCGGGGCGTAACAACGTCGAACGTGCCGGCCTGAGCGAATGGATCAAGATCTATCAAGGCGAAGTCGCCACCTTCGAGCCGCGTCCGGACCAGAACCAGAAGGGCCTGGTGATCTGCAACCCACCGTACGGCGAGCGCCTGGGCGATGAAGCCAGCCTGCTTTACCTCTACCAGAACCTTGGCGAGCGTCTGCGCCAGGCCTGCCTGAACTGGGAGGCGGCGGTGTTCACCGGCGCGCCGGACCTGGGCAAGCGCATGGGCATTCGCAGTCACAAGCAGTATTCGTTCTGGAACGGCGCCTTGCCGTGCAAATTGCTGCTGATCAAGGTGTTGCCGGACCAGTTCGTCACGGGTGAGCGTCGTACCCCGGAACAGCGTCAGGCCGAGCGTGAACAGGCCGTCTACGACCAGGCCCCGGAAGTACCGCAGGAGCGCCAGTACAACAAGAACGGCAACCCGATCAAGCCAGCACCGGCGCCGGCCCCTGTGGTCGAGCAGGCGCGGTTGAGCGAAGGCGGGCAGATGTTCGCCAATCGCCTGCAAAAAAACCTCAAGCTGCTGAGTAAATGGGCCAAGCGTGAAGGCGTTGACTGTTATCGGGTCTACGATGCCGACATGCCGGAATATTCCATGGCCATCGACCTGTACCACGACTGGGTGCACGTCCAGGAATACGTCGCGCCGAAGTCCATCGACCCGGAAAAAGCCTCGGCCCGGCTGTTCGACGCCCTGGCGGCGATTCCCCAGGCGCTGAACGTGGACAAGAGCCGCGTGGTGATCAAGCGTCGCGAGCGCCAGAGCGGCACCAAGCAGTACGAGCGCCAGAGCGCCCAGGGCAAGTTCACCGAGGTCAACGAAGGTGGCGTGAAGCTGCTGGTCAACCTCACCGACTACCTGGACACCGGGCTGTTTCTCGACCATCGGCCGATGCGCCTGCGGATCCAGAAAGAGGCGGCCGGCAAGCGTTTCCTCAACCTGTTCTGCTACACCGCGACCGCCAGCGTCCACGCCGCCAAGGGTGGCGCGCGCAGTACCACCAGCGTCGACCTGTCCAAGACCTACCTGGACTGGGCGCGGCGCAACCTGTCGCTCAATGGTTTTTCCGACAAGAACCGCCTGGAGCAGGGCGATGTGATGGCCTGGCTTGAAGCCAGCCGTGACGAATACGACCTGATCTTCATCGACCCGCCGACTTTCTCCAACTCCAAGCGCATGGAAGGCGTGTTCGACGTGCAGCGCGACCATGTGCAGTTGCTGGACCTGGCCATGGCGCGCCTGGCGCCGGGCGGCGTGCTGTATTTCTCCAACAACTTCCGCAAGTTCCAGCTCGAGGACAACCTCGGCGAGCGTTATGCGGTGGAAGAAATCACCGCCAAGACCATTGATCCGGATTTTGCCCGCAACGGCAAGATCCACCGCGCCTGGAAGATCATGGCACGTTGATTTGCAGTTGATTGGATCCACGAAGCCTTGTAATACAAGGCTTCTGGCCTATTTTAAGGGCTGGTCAAAGTGATGGCGAATAGCTATAACTTAGGCTGTGTCCAGGGCTATGCCTATGCCTGGCTCCTTTCTGAGTTGTATTTATGGCATTGCATCAGGTGCGTCCCAGGATCCTGGGCTTTATCAGCGAAGACGTTTCGGCCTGGCTGGTGGCTTCGCTGGTCCTGCTGGCCGGTACGGTCCTGACCGGCTTGCTGACCTGGGCGATGATGAACCTGTTCAATCAGCAATTGCGCCAGCGCTTCGAGCTGCAAGCCGAGGAGCGTTTCAGCCGCATCGAAGAACACTTCCAGGACCAGGAGCAACGCCTCGACAGCCTCAGGCGTTTCTTTGCCAACTCCGAAGGGGTCTCCAACACTGAATTCCGTGGTTACGCCGACGCGCTATTGCGGCGTACTCGCGCCTTCGCCTGGGCGCCCAGGGTGCTGCGCGACGAACGGCAATCGTTCGAACAACACGCGCAGGCCGAAGGGGCCACCCAATTCACGATCCGCGAGGCAGACGGCGACGGTGGCTTGCGGCAGGCCTCCGAACGGGACGAATACGCTCCAATGCTCTACATCCAGAGCCAGGCTTCCTACGGGGCGCCGCTAGGCCTGGACCTGCTTTCCGAACCCTTGCCTCGTGCCGCCCTCGAGCGGGCCCGCCAGCGTGACGGGCTGGTGGCCTCGCAGCCATTGGACCTGATGGGCACCGACCCGGTGTTTGCCCGCGGTGTGCTGCTGGTCGCGCCCGTCACCCGGGAATCGGCCAGCGAACCGTTGGGGTACGTGGTGGCGGCTATCAGCATGCGGCAACTGGCGGGTGATGGGCTGCCAGCGTCCAGTCACGACAATCTGTCGATGCGTGTCATGGACCTGTCTGGCGAAAACGCGGAAGAGGCGTTGTTCGAATCCCACAACCCGCCAGGTCGTAGTGATTTGTCGTCGACCCGCCTGCTGCGTCTGGCTGATCGCGACTACCGGGTGGAATTGCGGCCCAGCCGGGTGTTCCTGGCCACCAATCATTCTTCGGTCACCAGCATGGTGATACTCGGCGGTTTGCTCAGCCTGCTGCTCAGTGCCTTGCTCTATGTGCTGGTCAGCCAGCGGCAGCGGGCCTTGAAACTGGTAGAGCAACGCACCCGTGAACTGCGCGCCCGGGAGCAGGAGCTGCGCGGTACCCACGGCCAGTTGCGCGGTGTACTGGATGCCGCAACCCAAGTCGCGATCATCGCCACTGACCTGCGCGGCGTCATCACCACCTTCAACGCCGGCGCCGAACAGATGCTCGGCTACCCGAGCTGCGAGGTCCTGCAGAGCATGACCCTGGAAAGCCTGCATGTACCGCGCGAACTCCAGGCCCGCGCCGCCCAACTCGGCGCGCGTTTTGGCAAGCCGATCCCGGCGTGCCACGCGATGCTGCTCGAAGGCGGCGAGCAGGGCGGGCAACAGGCGCGGGAGTGGACCCTGGTGCGCCGCGATGGGAGTCACCTGACCGTGAACATGCTCGCCACACCGATGCTCGATGACCAGGGGTTGTGGATCGGGCACCTGGCGATCTGCATCGACATCACTGAACGCAAGCGCGTCTACGAAGCATTGGCTGCCCGTGACCTGTTGCTGAAAAAGCTCAGTGCCCACGTACCCGGGGGGATCTACCAATTCAGAATGGATTTCAACGGTCGCTTCAGCGTCATCTATGCCAGTGACGGCATTCGCGACATCTATGAATTGGAACCCGATGTGCTGGTGCAGAACGCCGAGGCGATTTTCTCGCGCATTCACCCGTTGGACAGCACGCGCGTCCGCGCTTCGATTCGCGCTTCGGCCCACACCTTGAGCCCGTGGCGGGAAGAGTACCGGGTGCAACTGCCTTTGCGCGGCCTGCGCTGGGTACGCGGCGAGGCCACGCCCGAGGAACTGCCCGGCGGCGGGGTGTTGTGGCACGGCTATATCTCGGATATTTCCGACCTCAAGCGCGTAGAAGAAGAGCTGCGGGCCCTGTCCGTGACCGACGCCCTGACCGGCATTCGCAACCGTCGCTATTTCCAGGACCGCCTGACTTCGGAGATGGCTCGGGTCGAGCGCGGTTCCGGAGGGCTGGCGGTCATCATGCTCGACATCGACCACTTCAAGCGCATCAACGACCAGCATGGCCACGCAGTGGGCGACCGGGTGTTGCAGGCCGTCTGTCAGCGCGTCGGCCAACGGTTGCGGCGCACCGATGTGTTCTGCCGGCTGGGCGGAGAAGAGTTCGTGGTGCTGTGCCCGGACACAGACAGCGAGAGTGCCTACACCTTGGCATTGGAGCTGTGGGAAGGCTTGCGGGCGGCGCCCATCGAGGGTGTGGGGTTTGTCACCGCCAGCTTCGGTATCGCCACCTGGCGCATCGGGGAGGGTGCCGATGCGTTGCTGCTAAGGGCTGACTCGGGCGTGTATGCGGCCAAGCAGGCCGGACGGGATCGGGTTGAGGTGCAGTTGGGCTAGCCACATATCATCGCGATATCGGTGGTTCAGTTGATGAATAGACTGAATGACATGCCGCTATCGCGAGCAAGCTCGCTCCCACAGTGGGTCGGCTTCGTACACGAGTTTTGTGCCCGCGGCAGATCAAGTGTGGGAGCGAGCTTGCTCGCGAAAGCGGTGTGTCATTCAGCATCGATGTCTGCTGACCTACCGAATCGCGAGCAGGCTCGCTCCCACATTGGGTTTGTGCTGGATTAGAGCGCCGAAGCCGTCTGTGGCAGTTTCGGCTGGCGATACAGGTCCAGCAGCACCTGGTCCAGCACCGATGAAGCGCCCCAAGGCTTCGGATCGTTGAGAATCGCCACCACCGCCCAGGTGTTGCCATTGATGTCACGGCTGAAGCCGGCGATGGCGCGGACGGTGTTCAGGGTACCGGTCTTGACGTGGGCTTCGCCGGCCATGGCGGTGGTCTTCAGGCGTTTGCGCATGGTGCCGTCGGTGCCGGCAATCGGCATCGAACTGATGAACTCGGCCGAGTACGGGCTGCGCCAGGCAGCCTGCAGCATGGCCGCCATTTCCCGGGCGCTGACCCGTTCGGCACGGGACAAGCCGGAACCATTCTCCATCACCAGGTGCGGCGCGGTGATGCCTTTCTTGGCCAACCACTGGCGCACCACCCGTTGCGCGGCCTTGGCGTCATCACCGTCGGCTTCGTTACGGAACTGCGCACCGAGGCTCAGGAACAGTTGCTGGGCCATGGTGTTGTTACTGTATTTGTTGATGTCGCGGATGATCTCCGCCAGGTCCGGGGAGAACGCCCGGGCCAGCACCTTGGCGTTGCTCGGGGTCGCGGCCAGGCGGTCCGTGCCCTGGATGCTGCCGCCCAGCTCTTTCCAGATCGCCCGCACCGCGCCTGCGGTGTAGGTGGCATGGTCCAGCAGCGAAAGATAGGTCTGGGAGCTGCAACCGTCACCGAGCTGGCCGCCGACGGTCACTGTCACGCTGCCGTCCGTCTGGGCCACCGGGTTGTAGCGCACACCGCCGGTGCATTGCTTGGAGTTGACGGCCTTGACCTGGTTGTCGATGCGAATGCTCGCAATCGGCGGCTCCACCGACACCAGCACCCGGCCGCCGTCGTTACGGGCGACGAAGCGCAGGGCCTTGAGGTTGACCAGCAACGAGTCGGGCTTGACCAGGAACGGTTTGTTTTCGTCGTTGCCGTCGTCGTTGAATTCAGGCAGTTGCGGCTGGATGAAGAAGCCTCGGTCCAGTACCAGGTCGCCGGTAACCTGCTGCACGCCGTTGGCCCGCAGGTCGCGCATCAGCAGCCAGAGTTTTTCCATGTTCAGCTTGGGATCGCCGCCGCCCTTGAGATACAGGTTGCCGTTGAGGATCCCGCCGTTGAGGGTGCCGTCGGTGTAGAACTCGGTTTTCCACTGGTGATTGGGGCCGAGCATTTCCAGGGCCGCGTAGGTGGTCACCAGTTTCATGGTGGAAGCGGGGTTAACCGAAACGTCGGCGTTGTGCAGGGTCGGGGTGCCGGGGCCATTGAGCGGCACCATCACGAGGGACAGCGCGTCATCCTGCAGCTTGCTGGCCTTGAGGGCCTTTTGCACGTTGGGCGACAGGGCAGTGTTGATCGTGGCGGCGTGGCTGGTGACAGGGAGGGCCAGGGGAAGAAGAAGGCTGGCCAGAAGCAGTGGACGCAAAGATTTGATCATTTGAAATAAAACCCTACGGGCGAGGGGGAAATAACGAGGACATGAAAATGAACGTCCTCAACGGTCACGAAAGTGTCGGCATTATGCCCCAAGCCGCAGCCGCTTGGGCCGTGCCTGAGCCCTTCGGCTGCTATTTTTTACCGACGGTAGGCCGATACGCCCGATCAGTCGGGCAATCGACGCATCAAACTGGTAAAGTGCCGGCCGTTATTACTTATGAGGATTGTTCCAATGGCGACTAACCGTTCCCAGCGTCTGCGCAAAAAACTGTGCGTGGATGAATTTCAAGAGCTGGGTTTCGAACTGAACCTGGATTTCAAAGAAGATCTGGCCGATGAGGCTATTGACGCTTTCCTCGACGCTTTCCTGAAAGAAGCCATGGAAGCCAACGGCCTGGGCTACGTCGGCGGTGACGACTACGGTCTGGTTTGCCTGCAGAAGCGTGGCTCGGTTTCCGAAGAGCAGCGCGCTGCCGTTGAAGCCTGGCTCAAGGCACGTCCTGAGCTGACCAGCGTTGAAGTCAGCCCACTGATGGACGTCTGGTACCCGGAAAAGCCGATCAATCCGGTCGCTTGATGGTCAGAAACCGGCAGCCCTTTCGGGCGCCGGTTTTTTTGTGCCTGTCTGTTGGGTTGATCGTTCCCACGCTCCGCGTGGGAATGCCTCTAGGGACGCTCCGCGTCCAGTGACGCGGAGCGTCACGGGCTGCATGCCCACGCAGAGCGTGGGAACGATCAGGCGCTACGCCAGTTCAGGATCAGCAAGGTCAACACCCCCGCCACAATCCCCCAGAACGCCGAACCGATGGAGAACAGCGTCAGCCCCGACGCCGTGACCATGAAGGTGATCAACGCCGCTTCCCGCTCCTTCACTTCGCTCATGGCGATGCTCAAGCCATTGATGATCGACCCGAACAGCGCCAAGGCCGCGATGGACAGCACCAGCTCCTTGGGCAGCGCCGCGAACAACGCCGCCAGCGTGGCGCCGAACACCCCGGCAATCCCGTAGAAGATCCCGCACCAGACCGCCGCCGTGTAGCGCTTGTTGCGATCTTCGTGGGCGTGGGGGCCGGTGCAGATGGCCGCGCTGATGGCCGCCAGGTTGATGCCATGGGAGCCGAACGGTGCCAGCAGCAGCGAGGCGATGCCGGTGCTGGTGATCAACGGCGAGGCCGGCACGTTATAACCGTCGGCCCGCAGCACGGCGATGCCGGGCATGTTCTGCGAGGTCATCGCCACCACGAACAGCGGAATGCCGATGCTGATGGTGGCCGCCAGGGAAAAGTGCGGCGTGGTCCAGACCGGCGTCGCGACTTCCAGGGCAAAGCCGCTGAAGTCCAACAGCCCCAGCAGGCCCGACAGCGCCGTACCGATCAACAGTGCCGCCAGTACCGCGTAGCGGGGCGACAGGCGCTTGACGATCAGGTAGGTGAAAAACATCCCCAGCACCAGGCCGGTGCGATGCTGGGTGGCGACGAAGATCTCGCTGCCGATCTTGAACAGGATCCCCGCCAGCAACGCCGCCGCCAGCGAGGCTGGAATACGCTTGACCAGGCGCTCGAAACTGCCGGTCAGGCCGCAGATCGTCACCAATACTGCACAGGTGATATAGGCGCCGATGGCCTCGCCGTAACTCACACCGCCCAGGCTGGTGATCAGCAGCGCCGCGCCGGGTGTCGACCAGGCGATGGTGATGGGCGTGCGATAGCGCAGCGACAACCCGATGGAACACACCGCCATGCCGATGGAAATCGCCCAGATCCACGAAGAAATCTGCCCACTGGTCAGCCCTGCCGCTTGCCCGGCCTGGAACATCAGCACCAGGGAACTGGTGTAGCCGGTCATCATCGCAATGAACCCGGCGACGATGGCTGAAGGCGAGGTATCGGCCAATGGACGAAGTGGTGTGGTCGTGACTTCGGTCATGGTGGGCGGTGGTCCTTGTTGTAGATTGACTGGGCTTGATCGCGCCGCAGGTTTTGGGTTTGAAGCCTAAACTCAACGCAGTAGCCGATTGCAATACAGCCATGCCCGCAAACAGCCGTACAGTCGTGTTGCCATCAGAGGTTGTGTACAATCGAGCTGTTTTTTACGCGATACTTGCCAGCGACCCGCTGTGCCGTATTACAGTCACGGTCAATTCGCCGCAGTTCTCCCGACTCGAGTGCCCATGAACGAACAGTTGCAGCCCCTCAAGAAACAACCGCGAGCCGGTAAAGCCGGCCGCAGCGGAACCCAGGACGATATTGTCTATGCGCATATCTTCGAGGCCATCCTCGAACAACGCCTGGCGCCCGGTACAAAGTTGAGCGAAGAGGCACTGGGGGAGATTTTCGGGGTCAGCCGCACGATCATTCGCCGGGCGCTGTCACGCCTGGCTCACGAAGGCGTGGTGTTGCTGCGGCCCAACCGCGGTGCCGTGGTGGCGAGCCCGAGTGTCGAAGAGGCTCGCCAGGTATTCATGGCCCGGCGCCTGGTGGAAAGGGCGATCACCGAATTGGCGGTGCAGCACGCCACGGCCGAACAATTGGCTGAGCTGCGGCAGATGGTCAGCGATGAGCGCGACAGTTTCTCCCGTGGCGACCGCGGCGCCGGCATCCGTTTGTCGGGCGAGTTCCACCTCAAGCTGGCCGAAGCGGCGAAGAACGCCCCGCTGATCAGCTTCCAGCGCAGCCTGGTGTCCCAGACGTCGCTGATCATCGCCCAGTACGAAAGCGGCAATCGTTCCCACTGTTCCTATGACGAACACACCCAGCTGATCGACGCCATCGAGGCTCGCGATGCGACGCTGGCAGTGGACCTGATGATGCATCACATGGACCACATCGACAGCAAGCTCAACCTCGACGAGGAAAGTGCGTCGGATGACTTGCATGCGGTGTTCTCGCACCTGCTGCAGAGCAAGAAGCCTGGGCGGTCGACCGCTAAGCTATAACCCCCGACCCTGATCGCTCCCATGCTCTGCGTGGGAACGCAGCCCGGGACGCTCCGCGTCCCAAAAGCCGAACGCAGAGCGTCCGTTGAGGCATTCCCACGCAGAGCGTGGGAACGATCAAAAATCTACCGCTGATGCACCAATTTACCGGCCGCATAAGTCTGCGCCACCGTCCGGTCATCCCCCAGCGTCATCAACACGAACAACCGCTCGGCAATGTCCTTGGCCTGCTTGAGGCGATAGCCCAGCAGCGGCGTGGCGTTGTAGTCCAGCACCAGGAAATCCGCATCGGTACCCGGTTGCAAGGTCCCGATCTTGTCCTCCAGGCGCAGGGCCCGGGCGCCGCCGAGGGTGGCCAGGTACAGCGACTTGAACGGGCTCAGCCGCGCGCCCTGCAACTGCATCACCTTGTAGGCTTCGTTCAGGGTTTGCAGCAGCGAAAAACTGGTGCCGCCACCCACGTCGGTGCCCAACCCCACGTTCACTTTATGCTTCTGCGCCATCGGCAGGTTGAACAGGCCGCTGCCGAGGAAAAAGTTCGAGGTCGGGCAGAAGGCTATGGCCGAACCGGTCTCGGCCAGGCGAGCGCATTCGTCGTCACATAAGTGCACGCCGTGGGCGAACACCGAACGTTCGCCGAGCAGTTGGTAGTGGTCGTAGACGTCCAGGTAGCCCTTGCGCTCCGGGAACAGCTCTTTGACCCATTGCACCTCCTGCAGGTTTTCACTGATGTGGGTCTGCATGTACAAGTCTGGGTATTCCCCCAGCAACTGACCGGCCAAGGCCAGTTGTTCCGGAGTGCTGGTGGGGGCGAAGCGCGGGGTCACGGCGTAGTGCAGGCGGCCCTTGCCGTGCCAGCGCTCGATCAGCGCCTTGCTCTCGGTGTAGCTGGATTCGGCGGTGTCGACCAGGTAGTCCGGGGCGTTGCGGTCCATCATCACTTTGCCGGCGATCATCCGCAGGTCGAGCTTCTGGGCCACTTCAAAAAACGAATTCACCGATTGCGGGTGCACGCTGCCGAACACCAGTGCGGTGGTGGTGCCGTTGCGCAGCAGTTCCTTGACGAAAATATCGGCCACGGCATCGGCGTGGGCCTTGTCGGCGAACTGGCTTTCGCAGGGGAAGGTGTAGGTGTTGAGCCAGTCCAGCAATTGCTCGCCATAGGCGCCAACCATGCCAGTCTGGGGCAGGTGGATGTGGGTGTCGATCAGGCCGGGGGTGATCAGCGCGTCCGGGTAATGAGTGATTTCGATGTCAGTTGCCAGGGTCGGCAGCAGGTCATGGGCGTGGCCGATGGCACTGATCTGGCCGTTTTCCACCACCAGCAAACCGTCTGCGAAATATTCATAGGACGCCTCGATACCGACTTCGGCCGGGTCGGCGAGGCTGTGGAGCAGGGCGGCGCGGTAGGCTTTGCGTGTCAGGGGCATGGGAATTCTCAACGAGTGTTCAACGGTTCGCCTGGCTGCGGCGCGAGGCCGGCAGCAGCTTGGCAATCGGTTCGGCGCGGGCGGTGTGCTGGCCGAAGTCGGCGTTATAGGTGGCGATGATTTCGCCGGTGATGGAGATGGCGATTTCCACAGGCAACTTGCCTTTGACTTCGCCGATGCCCATCGGGCAACGCATGCGCTGCAAGGTGCTGCTGTCAAAACCACGATCACGCAGGCGATGCTCGAACTTGACCCGTTTGGTCTTCGAGCCGATCAGGCCGAAGTAGGCAAAGTCGTTGCGCTTGAGGATCGCGGCGCTCAGTTCCAGGTCGAGCTGATGGTTGTGGGTCATGACGATGCAGTAGCTGCCGACGGGCAATTCGTCGACTTCATCCAGTGGCTCCTCGGTGACGATCTTGCGCACGCCATGGGGCAGGTGTTCGGGGAATTCCGCCTCCCGTGAGTCGATCCAGCGCACCTTGCAGGGCAGGCTCGCCAGCAGCGGCACCAGGGCGCGGCCGACGTGGCCGGCGCCGAACACGGCGATCTGCGCCTGGACCTGGCCCATGGGTTCGAACAACAGCACGGTGACGCCGCCGCAGCACTGGCCCAGGCTCGCACCGAGGCTGAAGCGCTCCAGATGGGTGTTCTGCTGGCCGCTGGCGAGCATGTGCCGGGCGATTTCCATGGCCTTGAATTCCAGATGTCCGCCACCGATGGTGTCGAACGTCTGGCTGGCGCTGATGACCATCTTCGAACCGGCGTTGCGCGGGGTGGAGCCGAGCTCTTCGATGATCGTCACCAGCACGCACGGTTCACCGCGGGTTTGCAGGTCGGCGAGGGCGCTGATCCAGTTGTACATATTCACCTCGACATCTTTGTTGTCTGTTCCGGCCTCATCGCGAGCAAGCTCGCTCCCACAGGGGATTTGTGAACACCGACCCAATGTGGGAGCGAGCTTGCTCGCGATTGGCCGCGCCGCGGTCTAAAGCGAAGCCAACTCGGTTTCAGCTTCCCCAACCTCCACCGCCCTCAACCCGCGCATCTGCTCACATCCCCACAACACCCGTTCCGGTGTTGCCGGGGCGTCGATGTTCGGTTGGTGCCGGTAATCCCCCAGGCTCGCCACGGCGTCCTTGATGGCGCACCACGCGGCGATGCCGAGCATGAACGGCGGCTCGCCCACGGCCTTGGAGTGGAACACCGTGTCTTCGGGGTTCTTGCGGTTTTCCACCAGCTTGACCCGCAGGTCCAGCGGCATGTCGGCCACGGCGGGGATCTTGTAGCTGGCCGGGCCATTGGTCATCAGCTTGCCCTTGTCGTTCCACACCAGTTCTTCCATGGTCAGCCAGCCCATGCCCTGGATGAAACCACCCTCGACCTGGCCGATGTCGATGGCCGGGTTCAGCGAGGCGCCGACGTCGTGGAGGATGTCAGTGCGCAGCATCTTGTACTCGCCGGTGAGGGTGTCGACGATCACCTCGGCACAGGCCGCGCCATAGGCGTAGTAGTAGAACGGCCGGCCACGGGCCTGGCTGCGGTCGTAGTAGATTTTCGGGGTCTTGTAGAAGCCGGTGCTCGACAGCGAAACCTGGGCGAAATACGCCTGCTGCACCAGCGCCTCGAAGGTCAGGATGTGATCGCGCACCCGCACATGGCCGTTGTGGAATTCCACGTCCTCTTCGCTGACCTTGTACTGTCGCGCGGCGAATTCCACCAGGCGCCGCTTGATGGTTTCGGCGGCGTTCTGCGCGGCCTTGCCGTTCAGGTCGGCACCGCTGGAGGCGGCGGTGGGCGAAGTGTTCGGCACCTTGTCGGTGTTGGTCGCGGTGATTTGCACGCGGTCCATTTCCACCTGGAACACCTCGGCCACCACTTGCGCGACCTTGGTGTTCAAACCCTGGCCCATTTCGGTGCCGCCATGGTTCAGGTGGATGCTGCCGTCGGTGTAGACGTGGATCAGCGCCCCGGCTTGGTTGAGGAAACTGGCGGTAAAGGAAATGCCGAATTTGACCGGGGTCAGCGCCAGGCCCTTTTTCAGGATCGGGCTATTGGCGTTGTAGCGACGGATCGCTTCGCGGCGTTCGGCGTACTGGCTGCTTTCTTCAAGCTCGGCGGTCATTTCCTCGAGCATGTTGTGCTCGACGGTCTGGTAGTAGTGGGTGACGTTGCGTTCGGTCTTGCCGTAATAGTTGGCCTTGCGCACGGCCAGCGGATCGAGCCCCAGGTGCCGGGCGATGGCATCCATCACCTCTTCGATGGCGACCATGCCTTGGGGCCCGCCGAAACCGCGGTAAGCGGTGTTCGACGCGGTGTTGGTCTTGCAGCGGTGGCCGTTGATGGTCGCATCGCCCAGGTAGTAGGCGTTGTCGGCATGGAACATCGCCCGGTCGACGATCGAGGCCGACAGGTCCGGCGAGCAACCGCAGTTGCCGGCCAGTTCCAGGGCGATGCCGTGCAGGCGTCCGGTGCTGTCGAAGCCGACGTCGTATTCGATGTAGAAGGGGTGGCGCTTGCCGGTCATCAGCATGTCTTCGACGCGGGGCAGGCGCATCTTGGTCGGCTGGCCGGTGAGGTGCGCGATGACGGCGCACAGGCACGCCGGGCTGGCGGCCTGGGTTTCCTTGCCGCCAAAGCCGCCGCCCATGCGGCGCATGTCCACCACGACTTTGTTCATCGACACGCCCAGCACCTCGGCCACCAGTTTTTGCACTTCAGTGGGGTTCTGGGTCGAGCAGTAGACGAGCATGCCGCCGTCTTCGGTGGGCATCACCGAGGAAATCTGGGTTTCCAGGTAAAAGTGTTCCTGGCCGCCGATGTGCAGCGAGCCCTGGATGCGATGCTCGGCGCTCGCCAGTGCCGTGGCCGAATCGCCGCGCTGGTGGGTGTGGCTGTCGAGCACGAAGTGCCGCTTGCGCAGGGCCTCGACCACGTCCAGCACCGGTTCCAGGTCTTCGTATTCGACGATGGCCGCCATCGCCGCCTTGCGCGCGGTGTCCAGGTCCTTGGCGGCGACGGCCAGCACTGGTTGGCCGACGAACTGCACGTCATCGATGGCCAGCAATGGATCACCCGGCAACAGCGGGCCAATGTCCTTCAGGCCAGGGATGTCTTGGTGGGTAATGGCGATGCGCACGCCTTCGAAGGCGTAGCAGGGCGTGGTATCGATGCGAATGATCCGGGCGTGGGCGCGGTCCGACAGCCGGGCATAGACGTGCAACTGGTTCGGAAACTCCAGGCGATCATCGATGTACTGGGCCTCGCCGGACACATGCTTGGCGGCGCTGTCGTGCTTGACGCTGCGGCCCACGCCGGTGGTCAGGTCGCGGGCGAACAGCTCGGCGAGTTCGGCTTGGGTCTTCTCTACGGTGTGATGGTTAGACATAAGCGGTCACCCGAGTCTCGATGTGCGGCGTTTGCAGTTCGATGAAGTATTTGCGCAACAGGTTGCGGGCGCTGAGCAGGCGGTATTCCTTGCTGGCGCGGAAGTCCGACAGCGGCGTGAAGTCTTCGGCCAGTGCGAGGCAGGCGCGTTCGACGCTGCTGTCGGTCCACGGCGCACCGATCAATACCGCTTCGCAATGCTTGGCGCGTTTGGGCGTCGCGGCCATGCCGCCGAAGGCCACGCGGGCGTCGCGGACCACGCCGTTGTCGATGCGCAGGTTGAACGCCGCGCACACGGCGGAAATGTCGTCGTCCAGGCGCTTGGAGACCTTGTAGGCGCGGAACGCCTGTTCGGCGCTGGCCCGTGGCACGATGATCTTTTCGATGAATTCGCTTTCCTGGCGGGCGGTGACCCGGTAGTCGATGAAATAGTCTTCCAGGGCCAGGGTGCGGCGGGTCTGGCCCTTGCACAGCACGATCTGCGCGCCGAGGGCGATCAGCAGGGGCGGCGAGTCGCCAATCGGTGAGGCGTTGCCGATGTTGCCGCCCAGGGTGCCCTGGTTGCGGATCTGCAGCGAGGCGAAGCGCTGCAGCAATTCGCCAAAGTCCGGGTACTCTGCTTTCAGGGCTTCGTAGCAATCGGAGAGGGCGGCGGCGGCGCCGATTTCCAGGCGATTGTCGAAGCGTTCGATACGCTTGAGTTCGGCGACGTTGCCCACGTAGATCATCACCGGCAGTGTGCGGTGAAATTGCGTGACTTCCAGGGCCAGGTCCGTGCCGCCGGCCAGCAGGCGCGCCTGGGGATAGGCATCGTAGAGATCGGCCAGGTCGGCGACGGTCAGCGGCACCAGGCAGCGTTTGTCGCCACTGTTAAGCTCGCCGGTCTCGGTCGGCGCAATGGCTTTGAGGCGGGCGATGGTTTCGGTTTCGCGGGCATCGAACTGGTCTGGCTGCTGGCCACAGCAGGCCTGCTCGGCAGCGGCCAGGATCGGCCGGTAGCCGGTGCAACGGCAGAGATTGCCGGCCAGGGCTTCGTGGGCTTTATGGGCGTCGGGTTGCTCGCTGTTCTTTTGCAGGGCGAACAGCGACATGACAAAGCCCGGTGTGCAGAAGCCGCATTGCGAGCCGTGGCAATCGACCATCGCCTGCTGGACGCTGTGCAGTTGGCCCTGGTGCTTGAGGTCTTCGACGCTGATCAGTTGCTTGCCGTGCAGGGACGAGACGAAGGTCAGGCACGCGTTGAGGCTGCGATAGCGAATGCGTTCGCGGCCATCGGCGCCCGTTTCCAATTCGCCCACCACCACGGTGCACGCGCCACAATCGCCGCTGGCGCAGCCTTCTTTGGTGCCTGGTTTACCAACGTGTTCGCGTAAATAGTTGAGCACGGTCAGGTTCGGGTCCAGGGCGTGCTCGCTACGGAGTTCCTGGTTGAGTAAAAACTGGATCACGGAAGGCCTCGCAGACTCATTATTGTTGTATCGACGTGGGCTGAATTTATCAGTTCTGACTTTTCGGTCAATGATTTTCTGACTTAAAGGTCAAGAAATTCCACTTGGTCGATGAACAACGATCTATGGACACTGTAGAACCCTGTGGGAGCCGAGCTTGCTCGCGATGACAGCGGTACATTCAGTATGGATGCAAGATGACAGACCGCTATCGCGAGCAAGCTCGCTCCCACAGGTTCTTCCACAGGTTCTGTTTCAGCAGGAAAGCTCAAACTTTTTTTGCTTGAATCGTGCCAAAAACCCGGTACAGGCCCTGCGCCATGACGTATCGAGTGCGCTACACTGCGCCGCTTGTGCAAATCGAAGAGTTTGAAGGACAACCATGACGTTCAAGGCCCCGGACAGCCTCGCCGAGCAAATCGCCCATCACCTCGCCGAACGCATCATTCGCGGCGAAATGAAACCGGGAGAGCGCATCCAGGAGCAGAAGGTCACGCTGGCACTCAACGTCAGCCGCGGCTCGGTCCGCGAGGCCTTGCTGATCCTGGAACGACGCCACTTGATCGCGATCCTGCCGCGCCGTGGCGCCCACGTCACCGAACTCACCGAACACAAGGTGCGCAGCCTCTGCACGCTGATGAGCGAGCTGTACATCCTGCTGGGCAACGCCGTGGCCCATGGCTGGAAAGAGCAGGCCGACATGGCGCCGTTCGTAGCGATCCAGCAGCGTCTCAACGACGCCTACGCGCGCCAGGATATCCGTACCTTCGTCGATGAAAGCTTCAGCGTGATGCGCGCCGCCTATCCCTTTGCCGACAACCCGTACTTGCAGGAAACCGTCGAGAACCTGCAACCGGCCATGAGCCGTGCCTATTTCCTGGCCCTGGACCAGCGCAAGGCGGAAATGAGCGAGTTCCTCGACCTGTTCCAGCGCCTGCTCGCCGCTGTGCTGGCCCGTGATTTACCGCAGATCCGCATCGTGCTCACGGCCTACGCCCAGCGCAGTTGCGACCTGGTGGTCTCTGCCTTGACGAAGGCCTGAACGTGCGGCTCAAGTGCATCAAGCTGGCGGGGTTCAAATCCTTCGTCGACCCGACCACGGTGAACTTCCCCAGTAACATGGCGGCGGTGGTCGGGCCCAATGGTTGCGGCAAGTCGAACATCATCGATGCCGTGCGTTGGGTGATGGGCGAGAGCTCGGCCAAGAACCTGCGCGGCGAGTCGATGACCGACGTCATCTTCAACGGCTCCACCAGCCGCAAGCCGGTGAGCCAGGCCAGCATCGAGCTGGTGTTCGATAACTCCGACGGTACCCTGGTCGGCGAGTACGCGGCGTATGCGGAAATCTCCATTCGTCGCAAAGTGACCCGCGACAGCCAGAACAGCTATTTCCTCAACGGCGCCAAGTGCCGGCGTCGCGACATCACCGATATCTTCCTCGGTACCGGCCTGGGCCCGCGCAGCTACTCGATCATCGAACAGGGCATGATCTCCAAGCTGATCGAGGCCAAGCCCGAAGACCTGCGCAACTTCATTGAAGAAGCCGCCGGTATTTCCAAATACAAGGAGCGGCGGCGCGAGACTGAAAACCGCATTCGTCGCACCCACGAGAACCTCGCGCGCCTGACCGATCTGCGCGAAGAACTCGAACGCCAACTCGAGCGTTTGCACCGTCAGGCCGAGGCCGCGAAGAAGTACCAGGAATACAAGGGTGAGGAGCGCCAGCTCAAGGCCCAGCTGTCGGCCCTGCGCTGGCAAGCGTTGAACGAGCAGGTCGGCCAGCGTGAGGCGATCATCGGCAACCAGGAAGTCAGCTTCGAAGCCCTGGTGGCCGAGCAACGCAACGCCGACGCCGCCATCGAACGCCTGCGTGACGGACACCACGACCTGTCCGAGCGCTTCAATCTGGTGCAGGGGCGCTTCTATTCCGTGGGGGGCGACATCGCCCGGGTCGAGCAGAGCATCCAGCATGGTCAACAACGACTGCGGCAGTTGCAGGATGACTTGAAGGAAGCCGAGCGGGCGCGCCTGGAAACCGAATCGCACCTGGGTCACGACCGCACGCTGCTGCTGACCCTTGGCGAAGAACTGGACCGGCTCACGCCAGAGCAGGAAATCACCAGCGCCGCCGCCGAAGAGGCCGCCGCAGCCCTGGAGGAAGCCGAGCTGACCATGCACGGCTGGCAAGAGCAGTGGGACAGTTTCAACCTGACCTCGGCCGAGCCGCGGCGCCAGGCTGAAGTCCAGCAGTCGCGCATCCAGCAGTTGGAAACCAGCATGGAGCGCCTGGCCGAACGTCAGCGCCGCCTGTCCGAAGAGCGCGCCTTGCTCGCGGCGGATCCGGAGGACGCGGCGATTCTGGATCTGAGCGAGCAACTGGCGGCCAGTGAAGCCACCCTCGAAGACTTGCAGGCCAGCGAAGATGCCCAGGTCGAACGGCTCGAGCAACTGCGCCAGGCCTTGCAACTGGCCTTGCAGAACCAGCAGCAGGGCCAGGGCGAATTGCAGCGACTCAATGGACGCCTGGCCTCGCTGGAAGCCCTGCAGCAAGCCGCGCTGGACCCAGGCACCGGCACCGCCGAATGGCTGCGCGATCAGCATCTGGCCGAGCGTCCGCGACTGGCCGAGGGCCTGAAGGTCGATGCCGGTTGGGAGCTGGCGGTGGAAACCGTGCTGGGTGCCGATCTGCAGGCGGTGCTGGTGGATGACTTTGGCGGCTTCGATTTGTCGGGTTTCACCCAGGGCGATCTGCGCCTGCTCAGCCCGGCTGGCGACGGCGTACGAATCCCCGGCAGCTTGCTGGACAAGGTCGAGGCCCAGGTTGACCTGTCGCCCTGGCTCGGGCAGGTCAAACCGGTGGATAGCCTTGAGCAGGCCTTGGCCCTGCGTGGGCAATTGGCGGTCGGCGAAAGCCTGATCAGCCGTGACGGGTATTGGGTCGGCCGGCATTTCCTGCGGGTACGCCGGGCCAGCGAAGCCGAGAGCGGCATGCTTGCCCGTGGTCAGGAAATCCAGCGCCTGAGCGAAGAGCGCGAAGAGCGCGAGGCCAGCGTCGAAGCCCTGGAAACCGAATTGCAGAACCTGCGGGCGCAACAGCGTCAGCAGGAGAACGGCCGCGAACACCTGCGGCGGCTATTGCAGGATGAAGCGCGCCAGCAAGGCGAGCTCAAGGCGCAGTTGTCGGCCGGCAAGGCCAAGGTTGAACAGCTGGCGCTGCGCCGCACCCGCCTGGAAGAGGAAATCGCCGAACTGGGCGAGCAGCGGGCGTTGGAGCACGAACAGATCGGCGAGGCGCGCTTGCAACTGCAGGAAGCCCTCGATGCCATGGCGCTGGACACCGAGCAGCGCGAACTGCTGCTGGCCCAGCGCGACAGCCTGCGCGAGCGCCTGGACCGGGTGCGCCAGGAAGCACGCCAGCACAAGGACCATGCCCATCAGTTGGCGGTGCGCCTGGGCTCGCTCAAGGCTCAGCACGATTCCACGCGCCAGGCGTTGGAACGGCTGGAAATGCAGTCCGAACGCCTGACCGAAAAACGCGAGCAGTTGAGCCTCAATCTGGAGGAGGGTGAAGCGCCGCTGGAGGAGCTGCGCCTCAAGCTCGAAGAGTTGCTCGACAAGCGCATGAGCGTCGACGAAGAGCTCAAGACGGCGCAGATCGCCCTGGAGGACGCCGACCGTGAACTGCGCGACGCCGAAAAGCGCCGCAGCCAGGCCGAGCAGCAATCGCAACTGATTCGCGGCCAGATGGAACAGCAGCGCATGGAGTGGCAGGCCCTGACGGTGCGGCGCAAAGCCTTGCAGGACCAGTTGCTGGAAGACGGCTACGACCTCGACGGCGTGCTGGCCACCCTGGTGGCCGGGGCGAACGAGAAGGACGCCGAGGAGGAGCTGGAACGCATTGCCCAGCGCATCCAGCGCCTGGGGGCAATCAACCTGGCGGCCATCGACGAGTACCAGCAGCAGTCCGAGCGCAAGCGCTACCTGGACGCTCAGAACGACGATCTGGTGGAGGCGCTGGAGACCCTGGAAAACGTCATTCGCAAGATCGACAAGGAAACCCGCAATCGCTTCAAGGATACCTTTGATCAGATCAACGGCGGTTTGCAGGCACTTTTCCCAAAAGTTTTCGGTGGCGGCAGCGCTTACTTGGAACTGACGGGCGAAGATTTACTCGATACAGGGGTGACAATCATGGCGCGTCCTCCTGGCAAGAAGAACAGCACCATCCATTTGCTCTCCGGTGGCGAAAAGGCGCTGACCGCGTTGGCCCTGGTCTTTGCCATCTTCAAATTGAACCCGGCGCCGTTCTGCATGCTCGACGAAGTCGACGCACCACTGGACGACGCCAACGTAGGCCGTTACGCACGGCTGGTGAAGGAGATGTCTGAAACGGTGCAGTTCATCTACATCACCCACAACAAGATCGCCATGGAAATGGCCGATCAGTTGATGGGGGTGACCATGCATGAGCCGGGCTGTTCGCGGCTGGTGGCGGTGGATGTGGAGGAGGCCATGGCAATGGTGGATGCCTGAAGAACGGTTTGTAGGGCTTCTACTTGGAACGCTGTAGGTATTTTTTACCCTGGGGCCTGTTGTTCAAATCACAGATTGGACACAAGCCTGTGCGACAGACGGTGTAAAGTTATCTTTGGTCGTGCTAGTTTAATGTCAATTTTTCGTATGCGTGGGCAAAACGCCATTCAGAACATAGAGTTGGCGCCACGTTTTAAAGCGGTTTGCAAATAGCTAAGCCCCTTATTTTTCAGCATTTTTATAGAGGCACGGGATTACATGGAAATCGGTCTGCGCGAGTGGCTGATCGTCATCGGCATCATTGTCATTGCCGGTATTCTTTTCGACGGCTGGCGCCGCATGCGCGGCGGTAAGGGGAAACTGAAGTTTCGCCTGGACCGCAGCCTGTCGAACCTGCCCGATGAGGATGACAGCGCCGAACTGCTAGGCCCGCCCCGGGTGCTGGACACCCACAAGGAGCCGCAGCTGGACGAACACGACTTGCCGTCGATGAGCGCGCCTGCCCGTGAGCCACGGGAGTCGAGTTCCAAGCGCGGCAAGCGCAACAGCGAGCCGTCCCAGGGTGATTTGAACCTGAACCTCGACCTGGATGGTGGCCCGAGTTTCAGCAGTCGCGACAGCGATTTCCCGGACGAGAACAAAACCTCGAGCGCCGACAAAGACCAGGCCCAGGCTGAAGAAGTGCTGGTGATCAGCGTGATCTGCCGCGACCCGGCCGGCTTCAAGGGCCCGGCGTTGCTGCAGAACATCCTGGAAAGCGGCCTGCGTTTCGGCGAGATGGACATTTTCCATCGTCACGAGAGCATGGCCGGCAACGGCGAGGTGCTGTTCTCCATGGCCAACGCCGTCAAGCCTGGCGTGTTCGACCTGGACGACATCGATCATTTCAGCACGCCGGCGGTGAGTTTCTTCCTCGGCCTGCCGGGCCCGCGTCATCCCAAGCAGGCCTTCGACGTGATGGTGGCCGCGGCTCGCAAGCTGTCCCAGGAGCTCAATGGCGAACTCAAGGATGACCAGCGCAGTGTGCTGACTGCCCAGACCATCGAGCACTATCGCCAGCGCATCGTCGAATTCGAGCGCCGGGCATTGACCCAGAAGCGCTGAGGCCAAAGATCGCTGGCCTGCAGGAGCTGACGAGTGCAGCTCCTGCACGCGATCGAAGTATTGAGAATGAGCAGCCTAGGCTGCTCTTTTGCTTTATGAGAGAACACCCATGAACGCCGTTGAAACCCGCATCCAACAGCTGCGCACCGAGCTGGATCAGCACAACTACCGCTACCACGTCCTCGACGAACCGAGCATCCCGGACGCCGAGTACGACCGCTTGTTCCACGAGCTCAAGGCCCTGGAAGAGCAACACCCGGAGCTGGTGACCAGCGATTCCCCGACCCAGCGCGTCGGCAGCGTGGCGCTGTCGGCGTTTAGCCAGGTGCGTCACGAGATCCCGATGCTCAGCCTGGGCAACGCCTTCGACGAAACCACCATGCGCGAATTCGACCGGCGGGTGACCGAAGGCCTCGACCTGCCCATGGGCGATTTGCTGGGCGGTGGCGCGGCGGTTGAATACAGCTGCGAGCCGAAACTCGATGGCCTGGCGGTCAGCCTGTTGTATCAGGACGGCATGCTGGTGCGCGGTGCCACGCGCGGTGATGGCACCACGGGCGAAGACATCAGCGTCAACGTGCGTACCGTGCGCAATATTCCCCTCAAGCTGCAGGGCAGCGGCTGGCCGCCATTGCTGGAAGTGCGCGGCGAGGTGTACATGTCCAAGGCCGGCTTCGAGCGCCTCAACGCCACGCAACTGGAAGCGGGTGGCAAGACCTTCGCCAACCCGCGCAACGCGGCGGCGGGGAGCCTGCGCCAGCTGGATTCGAAGATCACCGCCAACCGCCCGCTGGAATTCTGCTGCTACGGTATCGGTCAGGTGACCGCGGACATTGCCGATACCCATATCGGCAATCTCAAGCAGCTCAAGGCCTGGGGCCTGCCCATCAGCCGTGAATTGAAGCTGGCCCACGGTATTGATGAGTGCCTGGATTACTACCGTGACATCGGCGAGCGGCGCAACGCATTGCCGTATGAAATCGATGGTGTGGTGTTCAAGGTCAACAGCATCGCTTCTCAGCGCGAACTGGGTTTCCGCGCCCGGGAACCACGCTGGGCCATCGCTCATAAATTCCCGGCCTCTGAAGAACTCACCGAGTTGCTGGACGTCGAGTTCCAGGTCGGCCGCACTGGCGCCGTGACGCCCGTGGCGCGCCTCAAGCCGGTCAAGGTCGCTGGCGTGACCGTGGCCAACGCCACGTTGCACAACATGGACGAAGTGGCGCGCCTGGGCCTGATGATCGGCGACACCGTGATCATCCGCCGTGCCGGCGACGTGATCCCGCAAGTGGTGCAAGTGATCACCGAGCGCCGCCCGGACGATGCCCGCCCCGTGGAGATCCCCCGGCAGTGTCCGGTGTGTGGTTCCCATGTCGAGCGCACGCAACTGATCAAGCGCAGCAAGGGCCGTGAAACCATCAGCGAAGGTGCGGTGTACCGTTGCGTCGGTCGCCTGGCCTGTGGCGCGCAGCTCAAGCAGGCGATCATTCATTTCGTGTCGCGCCGGGCCATGGACATCGAGGGCCTGGGCGAGAAGAGCGTCGAGCAACTGGTGGATGAGGGGCTGGTGGGTTCGCCCGCCGATCTGTATGCCCTGACCTTCGAGCAGGTGGTCGACCTGGAAGGTTTCGCCGAACTGTCGAGCAAGAACTTGCTGGCGGCCATCGTCGACAGCAAGAAGCCGAGCCTGGCGCGTTTCATCTACGCCCTCGGTATCCCGGACGTGGGCGAGGAGACCGCCAAGGTCCTGGCTCGCTCTCTTGGTTCGCTGGAGCGCGTACAAGCGGCTGTGCCCCAGGTGCTCACCTACTTGCCCGATGTCGGCCTGGAAGTGGCCCACGAGATCCACAGCTTCTTCGAAGACCCACACAACCGCCAGGTGATCAAGGACCTGCTGCGCCACGGTCTCGAGATCCAGGACCAGGGCGAGTTGGGCGCCGAGTTCTCCGCCAGCACGACCCTGGGTGGCTTTCTCGACAAGCTGAACATCCCCTCGGTCGGGCCGGGCGGGGCGCAGAAACTGGCAGACAAGTTCGGTTCACTCGAGGCGGTGATGAACGCCGACTGGCTGGACATGCGTCAGGCGTTGCCGGAAAAGCAGGCCAACGCCGTGCGCGAGTTTTTCGCCGTTGCCGCCAACCGTCAGCAGGCCGAGGCAGCGGAACAACAGTTGCGCGACTTTGGCATGCATTGGCAGAGCGAGAAGAAGGTCGTCGAAGGCTTGCCCGAGGCAGGTCACACCTGGGTGCTGACCGGTTCGCTGGAGTTGATGAGTCGCGACGTCGCCAAGGACAAGCTGGAGAGCCTGGGGGCCAAGGTCGCCGGTTCCGTGTCGGCGAAAACCCACTGCGTGGTGGCGGGGCCGGGTGCCGGTTCGAAATTGACCAAGGCCAATGAGCTGGGGCTCAAGGTGCTGGATGAAGAGGCGTTTGTCGTCTTTCTGAGTCAGCATGGCATCACGGTTTAGCCGGGTTGGCTCTTGTGGCGAGGGAGCTTGCTCCCTCGCCACGGTTTATCGGGCACTATGACGCAACGCGTGGGAACGATCATGGAAGTGGGGTGATCTAGTCTTGCAGGCTCCAGGGAGAGATCGCCATGTACCGCTTCTTCGAACAACTGAGCTCACGCATCGCCGCGCCGTTCCTGGGCGATCGGTCACGTAACAGCAAGGTCTGGCCGTGCCGCTGTGGCCAGTCGTTGTTTTTTCGCAATAGCCAATGCCTGGCCTGCCTGGCGGCGCTGGGTTATCAACCTGAGCAGAGTCGCCTGACGTCCTTGCAACCCGGCGAGCAAGCCGGGACCTGGACGCTGGACGCCGATCCCCAAGCCGGGCTGTTCCGCCGTTGCGCCAACCTCGACACCGCGGCGGCCTGCAATTGGCTGCTGCCGGACAATGGGCGCGATACCCTGTGCATCGCCTGTAGCCTGAACCGTACTATTCCCGACCTGTCGATCCCGGAAAATCCCGAACGCTGGCGCAAGGTCGAGACCGCCAAGCGTCGTCTGGTAGCGCAGTTGATTACTTTCGGCTTGCCGGTCATCCCGAAAACCGTCGACGAAAATATCGGCTTGGCGTTTGATTTCATCGGTGTCGATCCCGACGGCACGCCACCCACCACCGGTCACGCCAGCGGGCTGATCACCCTCGACATCAAGGAAGCTGACGATGCCCATCGCGAATACGTGCGCCAGCAGATGCGCGAGCCGTATCGCACCTTGCTCGGGCATTTCCGGCATGAGGTGGGGCACTACTACTGGGACCGGCTGGTCGCCAACAGCCATTGGCTCGAGGCTTTTCGCGAGCTGTTCGGCGATGAGCGCGCCAGCTACGCCGACGCCCTGGAGCAGCACTACCAGCAAGGCGCGCCGCTGGACTGGCAAACCCGCTACGTCAGCGCCTATGCGACCATGCACCCGTGGGAGGACTGGGCCGAAACCTGGGCCCATTACCTGCACATGATGGACGCGGTGGACACCGCCCTGGGTTTCGGCATGAGCGCTCGGGAAATGGATTTCGACTACCAGCCGTTCCCGCCCGAGACCTTGTACGACGCCGAACATGCAGGCGGTGCGGCTTTTCTTTCGTTCGTCAACGCCTGGATCGAACTGGCTGGCATGCTCAACGAACTGTCCCGCAGCATGGGCCAGCCGGATTTCTACCCGTTCGTCGTACCGGCGGCAGTGATCACCAAGCTGCACTTCATCCATCTGGTGATCCAGGAGGAGGGTGGTCGGGCGGATGAGGTGTTGTTGTAGTTTTGCTCACACAGCGAATGATTGAACGTCCAAGTCGGTATTGAACTCATCTGATGCATTGCCAGCTCTTCATAAAAGGCTGGCAAAGTTAAGTGATACCATTTGTTTTGATTGTGCCTGCCATTCATATTTTCCTCTAGCATGAAAACCGCCATGGATGATGGCTTTTTTATTATGGAAGATACGATGGAAAATCATGATATGGATAAAGCGGCGATAGTGCCCAATGCACCACGGAGGCTTTCCCAGGCCGGGCAAAGCCGATACACGATCATATTGGCCTGGCAGATCCCGGATAATATCCGCCCTGACCAGATTGCCGCGCACACCTTCAGGGTGACGGCCGTGGCAGGTGGACAGGGGCAGTTTGTCCCTGCAACCAGAGTGCAGCCGGATCACCGTGGTTGGTATCGACATGAGATCGGTGTCAGCGGGGCAGCCCAGCCAGTTTATTTCAATGTTCAAGTTCGAACTCAGGCTGTTAATGGCCAATATGGACCGTTCTGTCCGGTGGTGGTTTGTAATACTTCGTCGTGATTGGGGGCAAGCAATAACCTGGATACAAAAAGTTTTAATCAGTTATGAGTGCTTGGTGTAAGCCTTCAATCTACTAAAGGTTCACTTCATGCGGACAAGCTCATTCCCACACGGGCTCTCGGATATTCACAGATCCAACCTCCACCCCGATCCCTGTGGGAGCGAGCTTGCTCGCGATAGCGGTAGATCAGCTTGCATCAATATTGAATGTACCGAGGCCTTCGCGAACAAGCTCGCTCCCACACAGGCACTTGGATGTCCGCAGAATCGACGCCCACCCCCCGATCCCCCTGTGGGAGCAAGTGCTTGAACATCTTCAGTTTTTTAATCCGGCACGAACGGTTGTAACTTCTTGCCAGATAGGTACAATGGCGCGGCTCGCCGTCAGGCGGGCGTCGTTATGGTGACCCCATCGGTCCCCCCGCAACGATTACCCGTGAACCTGGTCAGATCCGGAAGGAAGCAGCCACAGCGGGAACATTGTGTGCCGGGGTGTGGCTGG
>Ga0065714_10064532_pt1 | contig 40822 bp, 46 predicted proteins | sample MisRhiReplicate2_FD_59101 | JGI IMG/M metagenome (GOLD analysis project Ga0065714, IMG submission 59101) | Miscanthus rhizosphere microbial communities from Kellogg Biological Station, MSU, sample Rhizosphere Soil Replicate 2: eDNA_1 v2... | ecosystem: Host-associated > Plants > Roots >... | reverse complement strand
TTACATGGTTTGAAATGGTCAGCAAAGCGTTCTGTAAATATCTTTCTATTACATTCAGTGGTGAGGCACCGAAATTTTCGGGATTGCAGGTAAATATTACATGGCTTTCCAAACGTAGGCAGGTCACGAAACTTTCTTAAATAAGAGCTATGAAGCTTTTTTGACGGACTTAGACAATCTGGACAACAGCAGATCTTTTGCCTGCTCTGAACATAGATATTAACAAAGTCGGCCTGGTTATCTACTGACACTACTTTAAATGGATCAATTTGTGAGAAAATCAGTTTGGTAAGATTCATTATTTCTTAACGAATAACAACCAGACTTATCATGGAAAACCACCAAAATTGGGGAAGAACCACTTTTGCCGAAATACCCAATAAATTTAGGGCAAGAAACAATTTTTCATAACCCTTCCTAAAACCATATATTTGCTGTTATATTAATTATATCCTTGCGCAACCTCACCTCTCTTTTCAACCGTTACTATCGTACTGCATTTGGTATTATTTGTCTGGTGCTAGTTTTTGTTTACAGCAAGCGGTATGGTTACATGCTTTTCCATACTTTAGTTGAGCTCTTTTCCATCGTAGTAGCTTTCGCGGTGTTTATTGTTGCCTGGAACTCCAGGAAAATGCAGGATAACAAATACCTGCATGTAGTTGGTATTTCCTATCTATTCATCGGCGCTTTGGATTTATTACATACTTTGAGTTATAAAGGTATGAATGTAATTCCATTACCCGGATATCCTGCCAACCAGTTCTGGGTGGCGACACGCGGTATGGAGGCGTTGATTTTTCTAGGTGGTTTTCTAATGATTAGACGCAAACGAAAAATTAATACCGAGCTGTTTTTCCTTTTATATTTTGTGGTATCTTCACTTATTGCTGCAAGCATTTTGGTCTGGAAGATCTTTCCAGTTTGTTTTGTCTCTGGAGCTGGGCAAACATTTTTTAAGGTGGTATGCGAGTACATGATCATTTTACTATTGTCAGTAAGCTTATTTCTGCTTTACTGGGGAAGGGGTCACTTCGACCGAAAGACTTATCAACTTCTTTCTGGTTCTATTATAGTTGCCATTATAAGCGAATGTTGCTTTGCTACTTACACCTCAAACTATGGCCTCTTGAATGAATGGGGACATTATGGTAAACTGATTTCTTTCTTTCTTATTTACAAGGCTAATGTGCAAATGGCTTTTGAGAAGCCCATGGCAAGTATTTTTCGTGAGCTTAAAGCCAGTGAAACAGAATATAAGACTTTGGCTGAGAATCTTCCAGATCTCATCATGCGTTTTGATGAAAACCTGGATTGTATCTATATCAATCAGGATATAAGTAAGCTTCCGCAGTCCGCTGATTCCGATGGTCAATCGTGGAGCAAACGAATCTGGAATGAATTGAAACAGGCACTGCTTACAAGAAAAAACATTGCAGGGGAATTGGAAGTGGGCATGCAGGGTAGCCGCCATTATTATTCTTTTCAAATTATTCCGGAAATCTTCGATAACCCTTCTGAGATCAGACTTTTGGTTATTTTTAGGGATATCACTATCGTTAGGAAGGAGAAACTTCATCTATCGAGACTTTTGGATACCCTTCCACAACAAGTATGGACAGCCAGGGCTGATGGTACGATTGATTATGTTAACGGCGTAATCATCCGGGATTTTGCACTCGACCCTGATTCCCCTTTTGGTATTGGCTGGCAACACTACGTTCATCCTTATGACTTGCAAGAATGTACGAGGGTGTGGATGCTTTCGCTCAGGAATGGTTCGGAATATCAGGTTCAGTTTAGATTGAAAATGGCAGACGGTCATTATCTTTGGCATTTGGGCCGTGCCGTGCCTATTTTCGAAAATGGTGAGGTCGTATTATGGATTGGTTCAAATACTAATATAGACCTTCAAAAGAAGGGACAGGAGCAGCGGGATGAATTTATTTCTATCGCTTCCCACGAATTAAAAACGCCTTTAACCAGCATTAAGGCATTTAATCAACTGCTTGCCAGAACCAACGATCTGGAGAAAGTAAAATCTTATCTGCAAAAAGTAGATATGAGTACTACTAAACTGGAAAGGCTAATTAATGACTTGCTGGACGTTAGCAAGATTAATGCAGGTAAGCTCCAGTTTAATAAAACCATTTTCAAACTTAACGAGCTGTTGCAGGAGTGCTGCGAAAACCTGCAGCTAAGTGTTAATACCCATCGGATCATCTTCAATGAAACCGAACATATTAATATATATGCTGATCGTTTCAGGATGGAGCAGGTAATCGATAATTTACTCAGTAACGCGGTTAAATACTCCCCTGATGCGAATGTGGTAAATGTTACTTTCAAAGTTGAAAAGGAATCGATTATTATCGCTGTGGAAGACTATGGTATAGGTATCGATAGTCAGGAGCTTGAAAAACTTTTCGACCGTTATTACCGATCCGATAATGCTGCGGAGCGCTTTGGTGGACTCGGCCTGGGGCTTTTTATTTCCTCCGAAATCATTAAAGCTCATCAGGGTACATTCTGGATTGAAAGTGAGCTCGGGTTAGGAACTACGGTTTACATTCGCATTCCATTGAGCGAAACAGCAGTGATAAAAGGTTTGGTTGCAAAAGGGCTGAACTACAGTAATGAATATCTTACCATTGGTTGCAACCATCAGCAAGAGTGGATGGAAGCAAATTGGACCGGACATCAGAATTTTAAAAGTGTGCAAAATGGAGGGCTTCAGATGGTAACGCTGCTGAGGTCATCGGGACTTAAAAAGGTACTTAATGATAATAGAGAAGTGCTTGGCAATTGGTCGGAAGCATCAGACTGGGCAGGAAAGGTCTGGTTTCCCATGATGATCGAAGCTGGCCTTCAGGATTTTGCCTGGATCTTTTCTCCAAGTATCTTTGCGCAGCTTGCCGCTCAGAAAAGCTTCGATGTATCTGACGGTAAAGCCAACGTTCGCTTTTTTTATGACATAGAGGAAGCCAAACGTTGGTTGAAGGAAACCAACAAAGATCAAGACCTTGATTCTGTATTCATTTAATCTTATAGAAGGTTCTACCAAGGGATCAATATCTCAACTGACCATTTTTTTCAACATTGCCAGGGTAGCTTGTATTAGGTTTCGGTTCTCTGGCGGGAAATATAAGATTTAATTATGTAGCCCTACCATATAACTTTTACAGCTTAACTGAATAATCATGAGGTTAAAACAATTCTGGTAGGAGCGGTGTGATTTTCTAACGGAACAAATGTTTTTTGCTGATCCGGGACTAAAATGCCGGATTGTCGGTGGAGGTTTTTGCAGGATTGGATTTTTGGCAGGTCCATAAGTGAAGGCGTCAAACGGGAACTACGAGATTGATATCGAGTTTATTCCGGGGAGGGGATATCACTGCTTAACAAAACTGGATAAAAAGACCTGGAAGAATGGGACTTTAGATATTTAAGTTTGTATAAGAAATCTTCAGATAACGCGCTGTTGAATAGTTTGGATAAAAAAGCCTCCACTATATCCACATCCGGAATAGCCATAGAATCAAAAAGCAGCATCCTTTGGAATTCTGCATTCGTATGTAAAATGCAAATGTATTTTCCAACAATGTTTATACTTACGACATCATCGGTGTATATAGATTTTCGTATTTCTATATCCTGGGCATATTCTTCTCCAAAATGATTGATATTCTTGGAAATCTTATCCGGATCTTGAGTATAGCTCAGAAAGCTGTGATTGTTATCGGCGTCTATGTATAATACGATTGGGTCCTGGTTCATAAAGGTTCGTTTCTTAAACTTAATAAACCCCTGGAATAAAAACAAGTGGTTTTATATTTTGGAGGCTATTGGTCAGAATAGCAAGGTTGCCATACTTTTTTATGGCCATGGCAATGCTGTCGCAAACAATACGAATTTTCAGTAGCAAGATCAGTATCAGCTAAACCAGCAATGTTGAATGTCATTTTTAAGGGTTAAGATACTGAGACCCCTATTAGACATTTGCCTATTCTTTGCTACAAAAGGACCTCGCATCTGTCCCAGGCAAGACAGATTTTCCGGTGGACGGTTTCTTCGGGTGAATTTTGATACATGAAAACCTTTACCAACTGTGCAGGCAAGGCTTCGCTACATTTTTTTTAAATTTTTCTTAACCGTACTCATCAATTACTGTACCCATGCTGCAAAAGACATTGGTGTAAAAATCTGGGATGTCTTCGTCCTGAAAAACAGGGGGTTGGTGTAAATAAGTTTTTATTACCTAAACAGCTAGGTATAATCGTGTATCAGATTTTACCGAAAAACAAAAACTATCTACAATGAAAAGATGCGCTCTTACATTCATCGTATTTACGTTTGCTTTTGTCAAATTTTCAGTTGCCCAAAAGCTGGCTTTCAGCTATGATGCATCAGGAAACCAGACTGAGCGGCGCTGGATATGTATCAATTGTCCCTCGGCCAGGCAGATGGCAGCTGAAAAGAAAACCCTTGATAAGTTTAACAATAATGAGCTTGCGGATGGGCTGACCACCGAGCGGGGGATAAAAGCTTACCCAAACCCCCTGAAGGAAATCCTTAATGTTTCCTGGGGAGCTCCGGACAAGATTTTTTTAAAAAGTATTGACGTATATAGCGTTGGTGGCAACAGGGTGTATAAAAAGGCATATAATCAGGATGAACGGCAGGCGACAATCTCTTTTCAGCAGTTGCCTCCCGGTACGTACATACTTGTGGGGCAATATTCGGACGCCAAGACCGAAACTATAAAGCTTATCAAACATTAAATTCCTTTAGTTAAACTACATCCGCTCTAATGAAACATTTACTAATTATCGCTCTATTTCCGTGTTTTCTTTTTTTTCAGACCGCTAAGGCTCAGGTAAAAAAGGATAGTCTTACCAAACAGTCGGATACGGTAAAAAAAATATCGAATGCGGTTTCCCCGATACTCTCGCAAGAAATTAAAGTTGTAAAGGGCGCCGTTCCGCAATTTTCTAAAGATAATGCCAAGTCTAGTGCTTCAAAAAATAAGGTAGTATATCCCGGAAATCCTACTGAACCAGGATATCCTCCGATCGATCCAGTCGACCCTATTGACCCTATTGACCCTATTGACCCTATTGACCCTATTGACCCTGTTGATCCGGGGCAGGCGGGGTCTGTTTCAGCGGGAAGGACAGCATCCAGCATAGATGTATCTGCTAGTGGGGCCTCGGTTTTTAGTGTGCCTTTTTCTCTGCCGCCAGGCATAGGAAACACTGTTCCGCAACTGGGGCTTTCTTACAATGTCCAATCGGGTAATGGGATTGCCGGTTATGGATGGAACATTTCTGGGCTTTCATCCATAACCCGTGTATCCTCCACGATTTTTCATGATGAGAAGATAGGGGGAGTGAATCTGGATGTCAATGACCGTTTTGCCTTCGATGGACAACGGCTGATGCTTAAAAATGGAACTTATGGTGCAGATGGTGCGGAATACCAAACGGAAAATTTTTCTAATGTAAGGATATTTTCAAGGGGGGTATCTACATACGGGCCACAATATTTTGAGGTATTGTATCCTGATGGTTCTAAAGCATATTACGGGGTCGATTATAATTCGCGTACAGCCACTGATTATGCGATCAGTTACAGCGAAAGTCCACTTGGGGCCAGGATATTTTATAGCTACAACCAGTCAAGCAATTCACTTTGGCTGACCCAGGTTTCATATGGGGCTTTGGGTACCGCCAGTGCTATCAATACGGTTAATTTTTCCTACAGCTATTCGAGCAGGCCTGAACAAGGTTACGTTGGAGGTCAGTCCATATACAGAGATCAGATTTTGAACAGCATTACTGTTACTGCCAACGGCACGGGTTATAGAAGCTATAAGCTTGTTCATAATACCGTAACTCCGCTAAACTATCAGCGTTTATCCAGTATACAGGAATTTGATGGCACTGGTGCCAAAAGCTTTGATCCCATTTATTTCAGTTATGGCTATTCGGGGGATGTGATCACCCACTCAACAATATCGAATTTAAGCCTGTCGGGTATTGCAAGCAATAATTCAGAGATGGTAGCTGGTGATTTTACCGGTAATGGCTCAATGGATTTCTTGCTATATCCACGTTACAACAAGACTAAATTCTGGGCATTTTATGATATGGAGCCTGGCTCGCCATATTACCAGATGGGGTATGAGGTGAATACCGGGCAGTTCATTGAACTTTTTCCTGCTACAAATCTATCTTGGAACAACAAGGTTTTGCCCGGGCAGGGGATGCTGATGGTGAAGAACAATGGCGTTAATTCCTATAAGTTCGTGGAGTATTCATCAGGGACAACTGCGCCAGTATACTACCAGTATGATAAAGTATGGGATACCGCCCCTTTGGCGCCAAATTATTATTCCGATTGCGATTATCAGGAACATGCAGGTAATCCGCAGACCATGAAATTTATCTCGGGGGATTTCAATGGTGATGGTCTTACCGACGTGATCGCGGTAAGTGATGCAAGTTCGGTGACTTACGAGCAGATGGTTTATTATCAGGATCCATGGGACGACAGGGCGAGTTATTACTCCTGTGAACAGCAGTATGGTGATGTAGGATCCGCCGCTTATTTCATTGATATGGACAGGCGTCTTACCGCTAATTTCACCTTTGCCCTTGGAGCTCTGAGCCAGTCTTACTTCAGTGGTGATCAACTCTACTCTGGTGACTATAATGGGGATGGGCGATCAGATGTTCTCCATTTGAAAAGTGGCTCTATGTATGTTTATACAATGAACAGCAACCATCAGCTTGAACTGTTATGGTATACCAATGATTCGCGGATCGCGATGGGCAGGCCAATTCTGCAGGGAGATTTCAATGGTGATGGTAAGCTTGATATTATGTTCTCGACCGGCTTCAATTCGCTGTTTGCTACATTTCTCTCAACCGGGAAATCTTTTTCCAAATTCGAACAGTACCAGCCGTTTGCTTATGTACAGGATACCTGGGATGGAACACCTGGTGTTGAACGCCTGCAACAACACTATCTGATCTCAAATGATGTAAACGGGGATGGTAAGACCGATGTAATTTCGGCCCAGACGACCACAAGAAACAATAATGCTTACGGTACTATAGATGTAACGCTCCACCATAGTACAGGTACTTCTGCTTATTCCGGTCCGTTTTTCAGCTCTGGAACGCCCACTAGCAGATATACAAACTTAAGGCACAATCCGATGCCAATTTTTCTTAATCCTTCCCAGGCGAACAACAACCTTGAGTTCGGATTTATGAGTGATAATAGTATTTCGCTTTTCAATTTCAATAAAGATCAGCGGGTTGAATCTCAATTGACAAGTGTTTATCAGGATGGCGTCAGTTATGGTATTGAATATAAAGGCTTAAGGGATGGTTCATATCAGAACGATATAACCTTTTATCAAAGTGGCTATGAGCAAAGTTATCCGTTTGCAGATCTCCAGGACATTCCTGGTGTCAGCATTGTAAGTAAACTTAATAGATACTATAATGGTGAGCAGGCCAGCCAGATATTTGGTTATGCGAAAGCGGTAACGCATTACGGCGGATTGGGTTTTAGGGGATTTGGAGAGGTGATCCGAAGCAACTGGCATGTTAACAGCAGTGACCAGAACAGGATTTTCAACATCAGTATTTATGATCCGCAGTTACGCGGTGCGCTAGTGCGCAGTTTCAGCTCGAAATCAACATATATCAATCCCGCTATAAAGGATTTAGCGCTTACAGGTCCTGTCCCGTCTTCAGGTATTTCGGACGGCGCTTCTCTTTATGATTACATCACCCGTAATGACCAGCTTTATAGTACGCAGTTACTTGCTAATAAGGTTTTTGTTAATGTTTCTGTAGGTTCGGCAAACAAAAATCTTTTGAATGGAACTTTCGGAACTCAGGTAACCCAATATGATAGTTACTTGAATCCAACCCTCACCACTTCGAATGTCAATGGTCAGGGAACAAAAGTGCTGGAGGTCACCTATGATAACAATCCAGCGGGCCAATATATAGGACGGCCCCTTACAACCAGAACGACCGTCAGCAATGGTACCGACACGTATACTACGGAGGAAGAGTTCTCCTATTCGGGTTTCCTGCCTACATTGGTAAAGAAAAAAGGAAATGGAACAGGGTGGATATCTGATGCAATTACTTACGATGCCTTCGGAAATGTCACACAGCGGACAACAAGTGTTCCTGGTGGTGCACAGCGATCTGTGTCGACGGTCTATGATGCGAGTGGACGGTTCGCAGTAAGCTCGACCAACGCAGAAGGGATGTCCACGACCGCTGTTTATGACCAGTCGACGGGAAATAAGATAAGTTCTACAAATATTTTCGGCCAGACTGAAAATTATGCCTACGATTCGTGGGGAAGGCTGACGCTTAGCACCAACTACCTCAATATCAATTCTGCCAGGAGTTATCAGCGTGATGGATCAAATATTGTGATCAGTGATACCGATGATGAAGGCCATTCCTCGGTGAGGGTGACTAACCCTTTAGGACAGGTAGTTGAAACAAGGGAAAAAAATATTTTAGGCCAATATATAGGAAAGGCGATCCAGTACGATATCCTTTCAAGAGAAATAGCCAACAGTCAGCCGGCGCAGGTGGGAAATTATACCCAGTGGAATACAACGGTATATGATGAATACGGCAGGGTCAAACAGACAACTAGTTTCAACGGTAAGATTGCTAATATGACTTATAATGGGCTTAGCGTAACGGTAAATGATGGCGTAAAAAGTGTCACCACAAGTAGTGATGCTTTTGGCGAGATCACGAGTCTTCAGGATCCAGGGGGGAATATAACTTATAACTATTATGCGAATGGAAATCTGAAAACTGCCGATTATGGTGGTTTTGTACAGGCAATTGAGCAAGATGGCTGGGGAAGAAAGACAAAGCAGACAGATCCGAGTGCTGGGGTTTACCAGTATGAATATGATGACTGGGGGCAGTTGACTAAAGAAACCACTCCAAAAGGGACTACTGAATATGCTTTTGATGCAGTAGGTAAGCTTATCCAGAAAAAGATTATCGGGGATGGGACCAACATGCGCTATGACTATACTTATGATCCGGCCATTAAACTGTTAACCAAACTGAATCTGACCAATGCAGATGGAAATGATATAGAATATACCTATAATTATGATAGTGATAAGCGTATCAGCAGTATGGTTGAGGATAATCTGCATGCCCGTTTCACTAAATCTTTCACTTATGACAGTTTTGGCAGGATCAGTACTGAAGGGTACCATGCCAAGGATAAACAGAGTAATATTACTGTTCAGAAAACTGTTGAGAATCAGTTTCAGTATGGAGAGATTGTGCAGAAATCCCTTCAGGGAACTGGGCAGGTGATCTGGAAAGTGAATAATCTTGATAGCAAGGGCCAGCTCATAGAAGCTATGCAGGGGACGGCATTGAAGAATACCTTTCAATATGACACCTATGGTCTTCCTCAGCAAACTAAACTAGAAAATGTGTCCGCAAGCCCGGTTACATTGATGGATCTTGGCTATAGCTTTGATGGACAGAGAGGCCTGCTGAATGGAAGGAGCAACTCTGTCTTCAATTGGAGTGAGAGTTTTAGTTATGACAGTCAGGAAAGGTTGACCAATTTTAATGATAATGCGGGCAATAACAGCCATACATATGACAATAGGGGCAGGATACAGAACAACAGCCAGATTGGTAATTATACTTATGATGGGACTGGATATAGACTTAGCGAGGTTGACCTTAGCAATAATGCGGTTGCAAATAATTATTACCAGCAGGTCCATTCACTGCAACAAGTAACTTACAATGCTTTTAAGAGTCCTGTAGATATCTTTGAACAGGGAAGCGAACGTATCAGCTTTCAGTATAACGGTAATCTGTCTCGTTCACATATGTATTATGGAGATGAACAGGCTGATAAGCTAACCAGGCGGTTTCGCAAACATTACAGTGAGGATGGAGGAATAGAGATTACCAATGATATGCAGACCGGGAAAACCAGCTTTGTTTTTTATCTGGGCGGTGATGGGTACAGTGCCCCAGCAATATGGAAAGAGGAGCATATCAGTGGGCAGAACACACAAAATCTGTATTATCTGCACCGTGACCATATAGGGAGTATCGTTATGATTACCAATGACCAGGGTGGCATAGTTGAGAAGAGACAGTTTGATGCTTGGGGGAATATTGTTAAAATTCAGGATGGTTACGGTGTTGACCTACCGGCTTTTGTAATATTAGACCGGGGTTTTACGGGCCATGAACATTTGTTGGGCGTGGGACTCATTCATATGAATGCGAGGCTTTATGACCCTAGGTTGCACCGTTTTCTTTCGCCTGACGGCCAGCTACAGGATCCGTTCAATACTCAGAATTATAACAATTATGCCTATGCGATGAATAATCCCCTGATGTATACCGATCCGAGCGGGGAAATATTATGGCTGATACCTGCATTGATCTTTGTTGCCAAGGCAGCTATAGTTGGGGCGGCTATTGGCGCAGTTAGTTATACGGCCAGTATTGCCTTGAGTAACGGGGGCTTCAACAATTGGAATTGGGGCCAGTTTGGTAAGTCAGTTGGCTTTGGCGCCATCTCAGGGGTGGTCACGGCAGGGATAGGTGCCGGGTTTGGGGACATCGGAAAATTTGGACATGAACTATTGAGAGGCTTGGCCCATGGAGTGGCACAGGGAGGGATTTCTGCCATTTCGGGTGGTGATTTTTTAACTGGTTTCGCTGCTGGCGGTCTTGGCTCATTAGCAGGAAGTGGCTGGCAGTCCCTAGGTGAATTTGCGCAAAGTGGCGTGGGTACTGTGGCGTTTTCAGCTGTTTCGGGTGGAATAGGTGCTGAACTTACGGGCGGGAACTTTTGGCAAGGGGCAGGCACAGGAGCGATTGTTGCTGGAATGAACCATTTGGGACATATGGTCAAAAACAAATTTTACGATGCTAAACTGAAAAAAATGTATGACGTTTATAAAAAAACTGTGGATGACTTTCCTTCTGCCCAGGATTTTTATGATTCCATCGGCGGTCCTCTGGGTGATTGGGCGGCGAAATCTCCTGGGGAGTTCGAGAATACCTGCGCAGCAAGACTGAGCAAGTCTTTAAATTATGGAGGATTCGAAATTCCAAAGGGTACGCCGGCAACATATCTGGGTGGGGATGGCAAGTCTTACTTTATAAATGCGAAGGCAATGAGCAATTACCTGTCTAAAAATACAGTCTGGGGAACTCCAAGATCCGTAAGCAATTACCTGCACCTAAAAAATGCGGTGTTCTATCAGAGTGATTTTGGAGGTGGTGTCACAGGCCATTTAGATATCATTTACCGTGGAAACGCTGCTCATCATATTTATCCAAACCCTACCAAATACTGGCACTAAAATGAAAAACATACCTTTTTTCTTAATTATTATATCGCTGGTATATAGCTGCAGTTCAGAATGTTCAAAAGAACACTCACGGTCTTATATGGCTAATAAAGATATTTCCATGATAAATATGCCTGATACAGTGTTGGGAACACATGCCATACCCATGGAAATTTCCGGGGCAGGCCGGTCGGAAAAAGAATACTTTGTCGTGAATGCTGGGGATACCTCAGCGTTTTCCTGTATCATGCTTCAGAATAATGATACCAAAAGGCTGTCCATGTTGCTACAATATTCCAGGATAGCCAAAATGCCAAAGATTGTTTCTGTAACGGACACGGATGCGGTTGATAGCAGTAAAGTTACCAGTTTGAAATACAGAACATTGACTTTAAATGAGCAGATAAAGGAACTAAAGTTTATTATGCGGTCGCTTTCAAAAAAATATCATCTGGGCGATCTTCACTATATTAGGATGCCATTGGGTGCCTTTAGGCCATTGGCACTTGATATAACCAAAAAGTATACTGAACAATCCGGGGGGAATATAAATAAAATAAGTAATGAAGAAGTGAGGAAGTTGATCGCGCAGTCAGATATGGTAGTTGAGCTTGAAAAGATGCTTTTAGTCTATGGGATTGCAATTGATAAAATTTCCATTAGTGAAATTGTTTACTATGCCCAAAGGGGTGGTAATGCAACGGGTGCGCTGGGAACAGATGCAGGACAAGATAAGATCATAGACGGTCTAATTGTATTTTCTTTAAATCCCATGAAGTAATACCAGCTATAGAGGATCTAAAAGAATATAATTCCAGGAATATTATGTGCGGGGCTGAGGTAAAGCTGCTGTAAGTTGTTGCGCTTAATCTGTCCGGTCTTCTTATGTTTGTGTAGTAGGCACAGACTAATATCGCAGATGATCAAGGTAAAATCAGGTTTATTTTTTCGATGTTTTCAAGTGCTAAAAATGTGTTATGGTAAAAAATCTGCCGAGATATTTCTTAAGTAAAAAAGGGTTGCCGGTGCTTTGCCTGTGTTTGTCTGTTATAATTTTCATCCGCACTGAACTACAGGCACAAACGAATGCATCTGTTCAGTTGGATGGAAGCCAGCGCAATAATGTGCTGACTTCTGTGCCATTCCTGCTCATCATGCCTCAGCCAAGAGCAGGAGCGATGGGAAATGCAGGTGTAGCTGTAGATGCTGATGCGAATTCCGCTTCGATAAACATGGCGGCTATGGCATACCGAAGAGAGGGGAGTTATGGTTTGGGACTAAGCTATAGTCCGTGGCTTAAAACCCTGACTGATGACATGAGTCTTTCCTATCTGAGCGGCTATTACCGTTTGGATGAAAAAAATACGGTTGGGGCTTCACTACGTTATTTTTCTATAGGTGATGTTAAATTTTTAGATAACAACCAGCAGGAACTTGGTGTATTTAATCCTAATGAATTTGCTGCCGACTTAAGTTATGCGAGAAGTTTTGGGCCTGGATTTTCACTAGGTGGCAGTCTACGTTTTATTTATAGTAATCTTTATAGCGGACAGTTTAATACAGATGGTCAGTCGGGCACTGGTAAAGCCGTAGCTGTGGATGTTTCAGCATTGTTTAGGACTAATGGTATGCTTCTGGGAAGCCCGGTGGTGTGGTCCGCGGGGATGAATGTATCCAACGTTGGCACTAAAATATCATACAATATAGGGGACAGCCCATATTTCCTTCCTGCAAACATGAAAATTGGCACAGCAGCTACGCTATTGGGGAATGATAGTAAACTTATCATCGCTGTTGATCTGAACAAACTCCTGGTTCCCACTCAGCCTATTTATGGTAGTGATGGAAGTATTATCAATGGCAGGGATCCCGACCGTTCAGTACCTTCCGGTATTTTTGGTTCCTTCAGTGATGCCCCGGGAGGCTTCGCCGAAGAATTCAAGGAAATTGGAGTATCAACAGGCATAGAATTTTCTTTTAAAGAAAGGTTCGCTTTCAGGGCTGGCTATAATTATCAGAACCGGGATAAGGGGAACAATAATTACCTGACTTTGGGGGCAGGTTTAAAGTATAATGTTCTATCAATTGATTTTTCTTATCTGGCGGGATCCGTGAATGCCAATCCCCTTGCGAATACGTTACGCTTCGGGCTGCAGTTTGCATTTGAGGGTAATAAAAAGCATAATTGAGCTATCTCACACAGGTTTCTTTGATATAGGTGGATCGGAAGAGTCTGGTGCGTATTTTGATAAGGCACCACGGCTGTGGAATTATTTTTTGATGGGGGAATGTAGGGGTTGTTTTTGACTGTCCCCTGCGGGCCGGGCCATCTGCTGTATCTTTTGTTCCAAAAGGATGCCGCCTCTGTCCCTGACAGGGGAGGATTATGAAGGTCATTTTTTCTTTGGAGGAGTTTTTTGCCTAGCTTAAGTTTTATTCAGGAAAAGAGATATCACTGCTTGACAAAACGGGATAAAAAGACCTGGAAGAATGGGACTTTAGATATTTAAGTTTGTATAAGAAATCATCAGTTAACGCGCTATTGAACAGTTTGACCAAAAAAGTCTCTACCATATGCACATCCGAAATAGCCATAGAATCAAAAAGCAGCATTCTTTGGAATTCTGTATTGGTATGTAAAATGCAGATATATTTTCCAACAATGTTTATACTTACGACATTATCGGTGTATATAGATTTTCGTATTTCTATATCCTGGGCATATTCTTCTCCGAAATACTTGATATTTTTAGAAATCTTATCTGGATCTTGGGTATAGCTCAAAAAGCTGTGATTGTTGTCGGCGTCTATGTATAATACAATTGGGTCCTGGTTCATAAAGTTCGTTTCTTAAACTTAATAAACCCCTGGAATAAAAACAAGTGGTTTTTATATTTTGCAGGCTATAGCACGTTTTGACCTGGCAATTAGCTAGACGATGGTTTGTTTGTTTCCGAAAACGAGGTGTTGTTTGGTTGGTATTAAGAAGGGGGAATTATTTTTGGCTGTCCCCTTCGGGCCGGGCAATCTACTATATCTTTTGTTCCAAAAGGATGCTGCTTCTGTCCCTGACAGAATCTTGGAAACGTGTATTAAGGTCCAGTTTTGCATGCATTAGGGAGAAGTTAAGCAGTTTGTTATGTCTGACAATACCGGGCTTTATATCGTTTGCTTAATTGCTGCCTCCAGTTTATCTAGGCCTGTATCCCCCTGATCCGAGTTGTAAATGATTTTCCCTTTGTCATCTACCAAAATGCAAGTTGGTACCGCATAAATGCCAAAGGATTTAGGAATTTTACTGTTCGAGAACTTCAGTCTCTCTGAGACATTGATCCAGGTGAGTTCATTTTTCTTTTAACATTAAGAACATAGGTGTACTGCGCACGGCTGGTTCCGACTAGCATCAACATAAACATGATTAAAAGAGATACTCTCATAATTCCTTAATCACAGTGCTAATGTCTGCGATGCTTGAAGATAACACATAACTTACTAAAGAAAAAGTGGAAACGCATAAATATAGTTAATTATTAGAGCACAAGTAGTAATTGCACACTACAAATGGCAAATATTTGCTGCAGAAAAGAAGTGTTTCTTACTTTTTAGGTTTGCGGTTTTTGCGATAAATTTTGGCTGCCTCATGCGATTCTCGCTATTTTTGTTCTGGAACGATGTCTCCTCTGTTTCTGCCGGGGCAGTGGTCATACAGGATAGGGATATTAAATAATAATTTCTTTTTGGCTTAAGCTTCATCTATTTCCTATTTTCGCGCTGCAAACCCGTAGGTCTGCACTTTTATCTAAACTAGCGCTTTCAGGATTTAGGCGCTTTTTTTGTGAAATAGTATAGTGTTGGAACGAAAGGGAGTCGAACACGGTTGCTTAATTACTTGTAATTAGTTTCTTGTGTGGAGGTTGATTGAGCTTGTTGCCAAAAGGAGTCGAACCGTTTGTTTTATGTGTCTGATAATCAGGATTTTGATTTAGCTATAGGAAACCGAAAACTCACCTTGATTTTCACAAATGCGAATTCTTTACTATAAAGATACGGAAATAGTCGGAATCTGCAAGAGATAAATATCAAATCAAGATCAGGTAAGCATCTGTAAAAAGCTGTTTAGGTGGACTCTATATAAGTGATAAAATTTACAGTTGTCGATGGAATTTTATGTTACTGGAGTAACACCAAGAAAATCAACACCCAGGTTATCACAAAACCTTCGGACTTTTCTTCTGTAGCTCGACTGAGCTGACATCCAGTTCTTTTTGTTAGGTTGTGGTAAAATGAAGTGATCACTATGATTCGGGCGATTTTTTCGTTCAGCGGCTTTGTCCTGCTATAGTTCGTCATTAGGTCTGATACAGGTTTTCCTTTACCGATAGACAAATATTATCAGCCACGACAAATAGAAGTAGAATGTCTGTATTTTTTATGATACAAATCACGTATAAATTAAATATTATTGATATTAGAGTTATATATCTAAAGCAATGCCTCACATTCAATCACCTAACGTAAAAAAAAACATTCTTTTCCTTTTGCATTTAGCTGTTTATTAGTTCGAGAAGTATTGTTTTCTGATATACTTAGAAGTTAATCCTTATAACAAATTAACCTTTAACAACTACAAATCAATCTATGAAAACAGGCAAAATTCTAGCTCTCGTAGCAATTTGTGCTCTTATTTTCGCGTATGCATGTAGGAAGGATAACGAATCGCTCGTTACTGACCTGCCAGTCAACTCGAATATAATTGAGCAAGCAAAAATCTTTTATGGCACGAAGGTCAAAAAAGAGAACCTTTCAAGCGCTCTTCTTAAAAAAATTGAAAAAAGTCAACCTGAATGGGACGCTTCTTCAGAAACAGTTCAGGAGGATGGTACAAGGCTGATCCTCACAAAATATCCTGACTACAAAATATCAAGTAACAAGTGGTCCTACAGACGATCTTATCTGTTCGTGCAAAACCGTGCAAAAATACAGGAAGGATTTATCGTTGAAATATTTGGCGATAATGAGTTTCTAGAAAAAAATTACCAAAAGATTCTCGCAAATTATAACAGGGAGTCTTTTGAAGGATTTAACGGTAGGATACTCGTTTATGATCTAGAATACCATTTAATAGTGGGCAGGATATTTAAAGATGGAAAATCAATCGCTGGCCGTGCTAATATTGGAAAGAAAAGCCAGGCAAGTCCCAAATCGGCAACGCCTGTTACCCAACGTGCTGAAGGACAGTGTACCGCTTACTATCTAGTTACAACATACTATGATGCGTACGGACAGGCCTATGACCAGACCTGGGAGTTTTTATACATGGATTGTGGTGGAAGCGGTGGAGGTCCCGGCGATGGCGGAGGAGGTTCTCCTGGGGGCGAAACTCTTGTCTATGATTGTTATGGAACTCTTAATGGAACCGCATATATGGCAGCGTGTGGTTGTATAAGAGGGGAAACCGGAATACCTGCGTGTCCTAAAGACCCCTGTGTAGAGAGGCAGAATGTGTCTGCCAGAGCAGCCTCAGCAGCTGTTTCCTCGCAGAAATCTACCATTATCAGTAACTCGACGAGCGTCGAATGGGGTACGGAGCAGAACATCAACGCCTGGCCGGGCGGTACCAGCTACAACAACGTCGCAGCGAGGGCAGGGACAGCATCAAATTCTTTCACGCCTACCTTTGTGTGGAATGCGACAGATGGTTATACACTGGGAGCAGCACACGGCCATCCCGGAGGAACGGGACCATCTCCGAGGGATGTGTTTTGGATGTACGATAATCTTTATAATTCACAGTTGGTCGCTGCAGGTCCAGATGCAAAGAACTATTACCAGACCAACGTGTCGATAACCACATATACCCCGAACGGCACTACCTACGTTGTCCAGATTAATGACTGGGCTGGTATTCTTATGGAAAGACAGAAATTTATGATGGATAATACGGGATATAATAATGATTATATTGCAGAGGCACAGAACTACATGTTTGCAAATAACTCGACTGATAATGGTACCGCCGGAATATGGGCACTGATGAGTTTGATGGGGGATAAGATCAGGGTTTACAAAGCCGAACCCGGTTCTGATACTTTTGAGCCATTGGAAAAAATTGGTTTTACCGTTCAGGGAAAACCTTGTTATTACTAAAAACTGAAATTATGAAAACGATAACTATTTTTGTTGTTTGTGTGGGAATGTTTCTTATTTCCGCAAACACTTTCGCACAAAACGCTACTTTAAACAGTAAAACAAGCTTCTCGGCCCCTCAGGGATTTATCAAGAAAACAGACTCTGAAAAAATGATGATAGCCAAGGGTAGGCAGATAAAAGCCGTAGAACTACCTAAAGAGCTAAATAAAGCTTCATATGCTTATGGTGATCTTCTGGTTACTTTATCATCTTCTGAAAAAGCAGCCAATGTCGATCTTGCAAAATTAAAAAAGGGACTTGACGAATTTGGCAGCGGTTCTTCTACCTACAGTTCAAAGATCGTTGATGTCAATGGTATAAAGGCACTGGTGATCGAAAATTCTGCTGAAAACAAGATAAGGTTTTATGCAACAAATGCGAGTGGGACCTCTTTAGTTAATGGACTTATTGAATTTGAGAAGGAAAACAAAAGTAAGGCATCTCAGATCTTACCTGAAATCCTGAAAAATATAGTTTTCAAACAATAAGTAAACATTTTTTATAAAAGCTGATTGTGAAGCAAGTTATAACAGTAGGTCGGACCAATAAGGTTCTTAACAGCTTATTCGTTATCCTGTTTGCCTCTGCATTGTTCAGCCTGCATTTTTTAGCATTAGAGCATGCCTCTTCAAATTTTATAAATTATGATAGGCATGCTCTTTTTGTCATATTGATACTGATCGGAGTGTTTTTCCTGTTTAGGAAATTCTACTGCGGGGTTACGCTACGAACCATTATAGTCGGGATGTTCTCATTATATATTGCTCTCGGGGCACATTTAACAAATCGACAGGAATATATATCATTAGCCCTTATTTTTTTCTTGATTTTCAATGTAATACGCCAGCTTTTTGTTAAAAACAGGTGGATTTTCTTCCATTGCTTTGTTGTTGCGAATCTTGTTACAGCAATATTATATTTGACAGATAAGCATCTTTTTGACTTTTTGGATTATTTGTCAAGCAACTCCTCAATTAATACCGGTCTCAATGCAAATTACTTCGCTTCTATAACTCCATTTTGCCTATCTTTTTTCTTCGGTAGGAAATTTATATTGAGGCATAAAATATTCCTATGCCTGAATATATTATTACTTATTTTTTCGATTGTCATAATTGTTGAGAGCCACTCAAGGATTAGCTGGCTGGCCATTTTAATTACTGTGCCCTTTACCGTACTCTGGCTTTGTAGAACTATAACCTTCCAAAGGATATTCGCTAATTATATAAACCTATGGTTACTGACTATTATCTTCGTTTTTTTTTGCTACTTCCTGTATCAGTTCAATCCCAAATCTGTTCAAGGGCGTTTTCTGATTTATAAGGTTTCCTTTTATCTCATCAAATCAAACTTAGTACTGGGTTGTGGACCGGGCGGTTTTTCATCAAATTATAATTTGTGGCAGGCGAAATATTTCGCAAAGAATAGTAATGACTCTCAAAATGATCAACTTCTCGCGGCAAATACTTATGAGTCATTTAACGAGCCACTTCGCATACTTGCGGAATATGGTATTATTGGTAGCGTAATTCTATTTTTAATTATTTTGGTAACCATCGTAGGAATAAAAAAAAGGAAGCTTAACTTTTATTGTATGGGTGCGGTCGGATCATTATTATCTGTATTGATATGCGGCCTGATGTCATATCCATTATCCCTTTATTCCGTTCTTATCAATATTATTTTTTTTTTCTCCACATTACCTTATAAAGAAAACAGGTTAATTGTACTGGATAAAATCACAAACTATCAAGTTATTTTCAAGATCAGCTTTTTGGCGTGGTGCCTTTATTTGGGGTATGCTCAATTGCAGGTTGCAAAAAGCGAACGGAGATGGTCGCGAGCGGCACTGTTGGGCTTAGAGGGAAATTTTTCGGCGGCAAATACTGAGTTCAAAGCTTGTTACAGATACCTTAAATACGACGGCAGATTCATGTTTGATTACGGATCTGAGTTGTCATATGCCAATCAAAATAAAGAAAGTATCAAGGTTCTGAAGATTGCTGCCAACCTCTATCCAAATGATCAGATATTCATCAATCTTGGCGATACATACCAGGCAATCGGAGATTTCTCAAAAGCACTCGAATCGTATAAAATGGCACGATATATTTTTCCTAGCAGATTTTCTTCGAGGTATAAAAAGCTAAAATTGTGCGAGAAAATAGGCGCCCACGCCGATGCTTTCGCAGAAGCACAAGAGATAATGTCCTTACCAGTAAAAATTCCATCAGGAGACATTGATTTTATGAAAATGCAAGCAAGTAGTTATATAGAAAAGCACGGTAAATGAGGACTTTGTATATTGTGGCTTTTATTTTATTAATGGCTTCCTGTCAGCAAAATCTCGAAATTCCTTTTGAGATCAATAAAAGGATCGTTGTTTCTCAGCCCTGCAATTTTTTTGGGTACTCAATAAACAGGGATAGGTTCTTCGTTCCCGAATTCTTTGTGGGATCTTTCAATTCAATTTATTCTCAAAAACCGACAAGATTAGAAATTATAAATGACAGATCGGCATATATACAATCAATTTCATGTGACTGCAAAAAGGTAGCATCGCTGGTAGAAGCTACAAATAACAATGGGTATTATTTGGCATATTCGGATTTACGGACTGGGAATAATGAGTTTTTTCAGGAAGAAGGAGGTGTAAGATCGCCTGCTTTTTCTCCCAGGGAAACTTTGTTAGCGTATATCTCAGTGTCGGAAATTACGATTTATGATTATAAACGCCGCAAAAATTTAGAGCTGGGTCCAACGGATATTAACTTTCGTGCACTGACATGGTCATTGGATGGGGCAGAATTGCTGTTGGAGGATGCTGACTCGAATATTTGGTCGTATGATATCAAGCTAAGAAAATATTGTCAACTGGTACAAGCAAAATCTTTTTTCTATGGAAACAGGAATATTATTTCAGATGACCAGAACCCAGATATATTCTATTATCTAGATGACACCAAAACTGGATTCAATGATATATATAGATTTGAAAAGGGGAAAGGCAGTTCATTATTTTATGCCTCAGCTTCAGATAAATATCTACTTAATTATCCACAAAGTAAAGACGGGTTGTATTTCAGGTCGGTAGAGAACGGAAATGTTTTAATAAATAAACTTACTCCAAAAGGTGTAACCTATATTTCTGAAAAAGGCGTCTACTACGATTATTTTAAGACAAAATCTGGCGTGGTTTTCAGCCTGTATTCCAATGTTGGTACTCCAGCTACATTTGATGTCTCGGCAGATGGCAAAACCGTCTATAAGGGACCAAATGCAACAATTGACAATACAATAATCCCAATTGCCGAAAGGAACGGAGAGGGTATGACCCATTTTATTTATAAGCCCAAAGAAAAAATTAAAGCATGGGCGGTTTATTTACATGGGGGACCATGGGAGCAAAACCAGGAGCGTTACAATGTGTACATTAATTCCCTGGTGGATAAAGGCATTGCGATCATCGTATTAAATTATCTGGGATCGACCGGAATCGGTAATATTTATGAATCAAGGGAAGATAGTAATCTTCTAAGCAATCAGATTTTAAATGTTCACAGGGATCTGAGAGGTATGGTTATAAAGTATAGGATCAGCGGAAAAGTTTCTTTAATTGGCGTTAGTTATGGTGCTAAGATTGCCCATGGTTATGCCGATTCATATTCAGCAGAAATCAATAGTGTAGTCGATCTGTCAGGAACGGAGGATAGTTTTAAAAGTTATAAAGCCAAAAGGTTATTTATTTATGGAGACAACGATTTTATGATTGCAGATAAAGATCGGTTGGCCATGCTTTCAAAAGCATCTTTATTAAAAAGTACGCGTATAGAAGTTTATAGAAATGAAACCCATTATATCGCACAACGCAAAAACATGGTCAGGACAATTGATTTGATTTCGGATTTTATTACCCATTGACAAACTTTAAGTATTATCTGGATGGTCCCTGGAAACATTACAAATATTTCCCCTTTGAGCCTTTGTTTTAAATCGATGGATAAGAACTAGTGAACCAATGAGCTCTGCTTATTTCTCCTGCACCTTTCCGAGCAGAATTTTACATCTTCCCAAACCTTCTCCCATTTTTTCCGCCAGCTGAAGCTACGTCGACAGACCATGCAGTTTTTTTCTGGAAGGTGCTGCTTTTTAACCCTTTTCATCTTTCCATTGCTTTTTCAAGCTAGCATACTTTTCATTGGCTTCTGCAATTTTCCACTTATCATAAAATATAGAAGCCGATAGTGCTTTTTGCTCATTGCCCGTACCGCGTTCCAGCTGGCGATATCCCTGGGCAGCGTCATATTTTTTACCACCCTTGTAATTGGCGTAGCGCCTCGCTCGGGTAAAGCCCATCTGCAGATACTTACGCGCCATATCTGCGCCAACAAAATCGCCTTCCTGCAGGTAGCCCAGAAAAAAAGTATAGATTTTATCACTGCTCTCCCTGGCAATTTCCGGCGTTTTAAAACGCCAGAACTGACCAATCTCGCTTTTATAGGGCTCACAGATCAGAACACCCTGCTCACCTTTGCCCACTCGGTATGCCCCGGGATGTTCACGGTAATCAATGTCCGGTTTCCAGGCATATTTTGAATGGTCAAAATTGAGATAGCTGGGGCTGTCTATAACTGGTTTCATTGAAGCTGGTCGATGTGTCCGTTCAGATAGTTTTCAGCGCTGATCAGATCGTTATCCACCTGCGCTCTTGCGGTTACCAATTTATAGTGGAGAGAGTCCTCGGCGAATTCGCTCCGCAGGGTAAATCGGTCATCGGCTCCTTCTCCAGCAGGGGCAGCTTTTCCGATCACGGTGAAAATGCCTTCGATACCTTCATGAACAAAACTATACTTGACCTGAAAATCTTCCTGGTCTTCGGTCGGAATCTCCGCGATCTCAGTATACGCGCGGTCCTGTATGGTTTCAAGTCCCTGTTTCAATAACTTGATCGCCTGCTGCTTTTTATCTGCTGTCATGTCAGATGTATTTAATTTTCCTTTTCTAACAGTCCTAGGGCGCTATAGTTTTATGCAGTAGCCGGGATATTCTTTTGATAACAGTTCTTTGGCTAAATCTGGGTATCGGGGCGCTGCTTGATATTATCCTGTTGAAGCGGTGAAATCCGCTATCGGTGAAAAACACCAATATTTGAATTTTATTATTCCATTCGGTTGTGGGTTTGCTGGATAGTAAATTTTAATTACTAAAAATTTTAGTATAATTTTGATATCCACTAAGGCAATGGGTTTATGATCAGGTCGTTTGAGAAAAGAGCAGAACAGAAGATTTCGGGATTTCAGTCTCCGGCGGCAGATTATTTAGAAGGTAGGCTAGATCTAGCGGAAAAACTAGTGATAGATCCGCATTCAACCTTTTATTTCCAGATGCAGGGTACTGCTATGTTATCTTATGGTATAGCCGATGCCGATCTATTGGTTATCGACCGTTCCCTAAAGGCTCATCACGGGTCGATTGTCATTGCTTTTATCTCTGGTAGTTTTAGCTGTAGGTTGTTTTTGGAAGAAAACGGTTCTTACCTGCTCAGCAACGATAGGGGTTCGATATGCGAAACTGAAATGGGTATGCTCCAGGTTTGGGGCGTTGTCACCTCGGTGTGCAGGAACGTTTTGCCAAAAACATTAAGGAGGGGAAGGTATAGCGATGTTTGCACTTTGTGATTGTAATAATTTTTATGCTTCGGCTGAAAGGCTTTTCCGTCCCGAGCTTAACGGTAAACCAGTAGTTGTTTTAAGCAACAATGATGGTTGCGTAATCGCAAGGAGTGAGGAGGCGAAAGCCTGTGGGATCAAAATGGGTGATCCTGAATTTTTGGTGAGGGATCTGATCAAAAAGTTTGACATTCATGTGTTTTCCAGTAATTATGTGCTGTACGGTGATATGAGCGAAAGAGTGATGCACAACCTTGGCCGGTGGTTCCCCAGGCTCGATGTTTATAGTATAGATGAGGCTTTTGGGTGGCTTGGGGGTGTTGGAGACCTTGAAAATTATACGCCCAAGATCCGAAATTCGGTTATCCGCAATACAGGCATTCCTGTATCAATAGGCGTTGCACCCACAAAAACGCTAGCAAAACTTGCAAATAAACTCTCTAAAAAGGCTGGTGGGGTAATGGTGTTGGATACTGATGAGAAGATCAGTGCCGCAGTCAGGGATTTTCCTGTTCACGATCTTTGGGGAGTAGGCCGACAGTATTACAAAAAGTTTGAGGAGCTGAATATTTCTACCGTGGGCGCTTTGAGGGAAATGCCGGAAATGTGGTTCAAGCAGCATATGACCGTTATGGGTCAGCGGATGTGGAATGAACTCTGGGGGAGGCCTGCGATCCCGCTGGATGCAGTCAGGGACGTTAAAAAAGGAATTACCGTCAGCAGGTCTTTCCGGAATTACATCGAGCATCCGGATATCCTGGCGGAAGCCCTGACATTATACGCGAGCAGGCTGGCTGAAAAACTAAGGGCAGAAAAACTGCGGTGTTTATACCTGCAGGTATTTCTTTATACCAATAAGAACAGGGAAGACCATCCACAGCACTTTCCCAGTCATACCCATAAGCTGCTGATTGCAAGCAACAATACCACAGATCTGGTCAGTATTGCAGTGCGCGTTTCCGCAATGCTTTTCAAATATGGGGTTAAATATAGAAAAGCCGGTGTGATCGCCAGCGGCCTGGTGCCGGAAGCGGAGCTACAGCTGAGTGCATTTACGCCCCACGATAATGGAAAAAAAGATCTGGTATCCGGTGTGCTGGATAAACTGAACCTTGCTTATGGCAGGGGTACATTGAGAATGGCCACGGAAGGCTTTGAGAAAAATTGGCGGTTGAAACATGAATATTTATCAAAAAGTTACACCACAAGGTGGGCCGATATCATCAAAGTAGTTTAATCAAGTTAAAATAGAGATATGTGCGGAAGAACGCTGATTGGGGAAAGTCTGGCAATGGCTGCAAAGGCGGGCCTGCTGCTTGGGGGAGATGCTAGGGAAAAGGATACAAACCGTCCTCCTGGAACAGATATGCCGGTAATCTTGGATGCAAGGCCAGGGAGGCTGCATTATGTAAAATGGGGCTTGATCCCTTCGGGATCGAAGGAAGTGCCTAAATTTTCTACCACTTATTGTAGGATCGAAACGATGTACAGCCTGCCTACCTACCGTCCGTTGATCGGTAGAAGACACTGCGTTTTTGTCGTGGAAGGTTTTTATGAATGGGACCGTATCGGGAGTGCGAAACAGCCCTACTTCTTTGAAAGGAAAGATGGTGGTATACTTTTATTGGCGGGCTATTGGGATAGCTGGAAAGATCCACGCACCGGGATCGTGATCCCTTCCTGTACAATGATTATGCAAAAGGCAAACGATTATGTCGGGAAGATCCACGATAGGATGCCATGTATCCTGTCAGAGGCTGAGAGTGCCATCTGGCTGGACCGCGAACTTCCGGTTGAACAACGGTTAAGAGCCCTTCATCCTGTGGATAATGAATTGTTAAATGGCTGGCAGGTAGATCCTAAGATCAATAATGCGCGTAATAAAGATGAAAACAATAATAACCCCTCCGGACCTGATCTGACCTTGTTTGATTAGTTCTGGAGAAAATGCGTATTGTCCGTTATACCTTTTTTAGCAAAGTTTACTTTTGTTATCTACTTGATTGAACCTACAATGATGTCATTGATTTCTGTTCGGTTTGCGGATTTTATTTGATAACAAAACACGTTTGACAAATACCTGTGACCTGGTAAAGGTTTGGGTTTCGTCATTTGGAAATTGTGCTAGGGTTAACAGTTGATGCGTATTTCTTCAACGCTTGCACTGCCTTCTTCGCCCAGATATAGGATGAGGCCTTTTTCAAACAATACCACTTCGTTGGCCTGGTTACGGATCATATCTGCAAATTTTTTCAGGTCTGTTTCCGGAAGGGCGATTAATTTCAGGTTTTCATCTTCAGTCCAGTCCCAGGCGATCAGCTCACCAGGATATATTTTTTTAGGGAATAGGGAAGATTTTCTATTGCCTCGCGTTCTTTCAGCACCAGGGATAGATCCGGTAGTATTTCCTGCAATAAAGGATCTTCTGTCCGCCAGCCGAAGTCAGCATCATCATCCTGTACCATGGATACCTGATTGGAATCACTCATTTTTACATTAACTTCACCATGCTGACCTAAATGGACTAGCATAGGTTCTCCCGAAACGATGGGGATATAGGTAAATGTATTCTTGTTCATAAATATATTTACATGGTAACCGGTGTTTTAATCGATTTGTTTGCCATGGATCAATTCTCTAGGACCTGGCAGATTCTGGCGAATAATAGGTTATGGATATCGGAGCCATCAATCCTATGGAATAGGCCTTCCCGTTTCTGGATATATCCTTTAAAATCCTGATTGACACTTATCCGGTATAAAAAATCATCTCCCTTTACTTCATCTACTACCACCAGGTCACCGCCTATCTTGATCTGCTTCTGGAATGCTGCTGCCTTAATATTCATGATCTAAATTTGTTTTTGCTTTTTGATTGGTAATAGTCAATAACCTTTTTTGAGAATGCTTCACCCCGTTCTCTCAGGTCCCTTGTTTCGTTTTCGAACCTGTTAAGTTTGTCTGCCAGGGTCTTGTGATATGCTTTGATACCAGCGTTGGGATCGCGGATGGATATATTTTCCAAAAGTGCCCTGATGTCGATATTGCTGCTTTTCTGATCAGAATATTCCTCATGGAACTCTTCCGGGGTATATCATGTATTGTTCATTTTGTTATATAGCCAGCAGTTGGCTCGCTTAGCTTCTGCCACGATCGCGAGGTTGGTGAAGATACCCTGTTTTTTATCCAGGTTATTTAATGGGGGTGGCTGGTTACCGGGTTTCATGCTGCAAATTTTACTAAAAAAATTAGTATTTCAAAATACATTAATTAACATTCATATTTTTTTAAGTTGTAATGGAATTATCTGTAGCTATGCGGCGTGAGGAAGGTATATGCCCTGAAGAATAATTTATCTACTGATTTTTTTACCGCGCTCATTTTCCATAAACTGATAGATTTAAAATGGGAATAACCTTCCAATCGAAACGGATAAAAAGGCCGTGAATTTCGGGCGCTCCTTTCTCTGCGAGCGCATAATGTTCTGGCTGTGCCAGAACACCCTCCGGGACTTATAGCTCTCCGTTCTCTCTGCACCCGTTTTTCCGGACTTTCTTTTTTTCCGTTTTTTCTTTTGAAAAGATTTTTTGGGAAAAGGGGAAACAAGGATAATAAACAGGATACTTTAAGAATTGGTTATGGAAAATTTGGAGAACCTAGAAAATGAGATGGTAAGCTTTATGGTAGCTTTTTGTCCTTTCGGTTATTTGGATATTAAGGAAGCAGTTTCGCAGGCGGTTAATGCTGGATTTGATGGGGCTTGGGCTTTTGATCAGATCGAACGGTTTTGTAATGAATGTGGGTTGAAGGTATCTGACGTTGATCCCTGCTATATCGTGATGGATGGCATTTTGCAACAGGCAAGAAATGAGATCGACTTTTTGAGCGGTTTCGATGTCTGCAATGATGCTAACTTTTATGTTTATGGCAATTTTATGTGTTCCTCTTTTGAGCGGGCTGAAGAGGATCGGGAGCGTCTGCGGTTTGCGCTTTTGCCATTTAGCCAGCAGTTGGGTGAACTCTCGGACTGTGTAAGATATTGGCTTAGTGAAAATGGGGTGGAACTGGAAAGCTTTTAAGAGTGAGGATGGTACCTATAGTAGAGGAAATGGATATTGGCAAGATTTTTTAAACCAAAAATCAGCAGTTTGGGAATTTTACAATTAAGGATAAAATAGGAAATTATGGTTGTTGTAATAGATGTTGCAGGGAGGCCTATAAGGGTCAGAGACTTAGAAGCAGATATTTTTGGAAGTCGGTATGATGAAGATCCGAGGTTTGTGGAGCTGGACAAAAGGCTCCGAGCATATTGGGAGGATTTTTAACAGAAACTGATTGTTTTAAGATAATAGATTAAAGTCGGGCGCGGCCGTCCACTGGACGGCCGAAAGCCTCGCGTTCTGCGGACACTCAGCTGGAATAATCGGCAGTTTGAAGATGGATTTGTTTCTGCTTGATCTATTTTCTTTGCTCGTGGATAAACGCAAAAAATATACAGATTAAGGACGGCTGGAAAACCTTTTGGTAAGAAAATTTAACAAAAGGGTTCAAAAGTAATTTATATATGATAAATAGTACCGCGTGGGATTAGTCTCCTGCTTAAGATGGCCTATTCGCTTATCTGTATGGATGCTAAGGATTAGACCTTAAATGTTCAGCCATAGTTCTAAAATGTCTACAGTAAATATCGGGGTTCTTTACTGTAGTTTTATTAACAAGTTTCTTAAATAATCTTTAAAACTACTAAATTAGTACCTTAATCTAAATCACACCAATTGAAGAATGCTCAGGAATACCAGAATGATTATACTATCGTCAAGCCTAATTATGATCAGATGGGCCAAAAGGTTCATGAGATCATAAAAGAGAACCTTTCCCTTGCTAACATAAACGTACATGCCGTTAATTATCGAGTAAAGACAACAGAAAGTTTCAAAAAGAAAATTGAAAGCAAGAATTACGCCGAGCCGCTTTCTGAATTGACGGATTTACTGGGGCTTCGTATCATTGCATATGTTGAAGATGATGTGGAAAGGATATGTGAAAAGATACGATCTCTTTTCACTGTGGATGAGGTTAACAGTATCGATAAAAATAAACTTTTAGGCGAGGATAGGGTGGGATATAGGTCAATACATCTGATCTGTAGCTTGGGGGACGATAGAACGAATCTTCCCGAGAATTATCGCTTTAAGGGGCTCGTTTTTGAGATACAGGTCCGCACCATTCTTCAGCATTCATGGGCAGAAATTGAGCACGATAAGAACTATAAGTTTTCAGGTGATTTGCCAAAGGAGTTCAAACGCCGTTTGATGATTGTTTCCGGAGCGCTGGAACTGATCGATAGAGAGTTTAATCAGCTCTCTCAAGAGATTGATTGCTACGGGAAAAAGGTAGAAGTAGAGGCTGGAAAAGGAAATTTGGATATTCCGATAGATAAGATTTCACTCTATAGTTATATGAATGCAAAGTTCGAGCATTTGATCTCAGCCATTGATATGGATGCTTCTTTTAACGACATGGATAATAAAATTCTTGCAGAACTTAAGGACTATGGGATTAGTACGCTCCGAGAACTTGATGAGATCGTACCGACTGATTATTCCACAAAAATGGAAAAGATTTATATAGGAAGATATAGTAACTTTATCGGTGTGTTACGCGATATCATGATTATTCATGATATTGACCGGTTTTATGATCGCTGTTTCAATGGTCAGTTTACTATGCACTATGATGGTCATGAGATCTTTCATGCCTACGGGGTTGATCTGGGAAAGGTTCCTGAAGAGTATATTGATTACAATGAACCGACTAATGACTATTAATTTGGATATCATAGCCTCTTAGGAACGGCTGCATAATGATTCCATTAATTAGATTTCCACAATTTAATACATATCTGAACCATGTTACCAAAGCAGTTGACTGATATAGCGCTACGCGTAGAAACTAATGAGCCTGTTGCGCCAGTTAGCGGCATGAATACTTACTTGGGGAAGTTTTTATGATCATGATATGAGAAAAAGGGATAATTTTCCGGGAGATGTGATAAAGGCAATCAAAGAGCAGTCGGCCTATATATGCTCAAATCCAGATTGTAAGAAATTGACCGTTGCGCCTTCTTTGAGGGATGAGATGAAGGTGCGGTATATGGGAAAGGTGGCGCATATTTCCGCTGCGGCGGTAAATGGTCCGAGGTTTATATCTGGGATGAGTGCGGGAGAGCGGATGTCTATTGCAAACGCGCTATTTCTATGCAGTAATTGTGCGGATATTATCGACAAAAATTCAGGACTGGATTACAGTATAGATCTGCTGCAGTCCTGGAAAAAGCAGCATTTGCAGTGGGTATCGGAGAACCTGAATAGGGGGGCTTTAGAATCCAGAATAGCAGTAAACTCAAATGGGCAGCTTGGGAGTATTACGGCGAATGTAGTTAATATCGCTTCTACTGCTGTGGTAGATGAGGCTAAGCGGCACGATCAAAGGACTTTTCTTCGCTCTATGCAGGTGATGGATGATGATAGAATGTTTGTGTTCCTTTCTTTGTTAGATAATGTGGCGGAGTGCCGCTATAAGGATAAGCGGCGTTTGGAGGAATTATGGGAGTATTATCAGAAACCTGCGAACGGATATCTCAATAGGGATGTTGAGAACGCCCTTCGACTTTTTGTCAAAAAGATACCGCTGTTGAGTGCTTTCATTTCCACTGGGAATTTTGATAAATGGCCTTACGATCAGCCCATTTCCAATTTCACAATCAAGTTAAGGCCAGAACTGATCCATAATACCAGGTACCGAGTCGTACAAGAGGGCGATCGGGAAAAATGGAATGAGCTTTTTGTCGAGCTAGTGAGGGGCGTTCGTCCCTTAAAGAAAGCTTACGCGGCTTTTAGGAAAGTGGTTAAGGCTGAGCTTCATGTGTAATTCTATGCCTCCTTTTTAAATTTGCTCTGCCCCAGCATCGTTATCCGGCGGTGATAATATTTGTCTTTTTGTATGCATCGTATAAAATCAGGAAAATCATTTGATATCCTGACTGCGATACTCCTTTTGCCTTAAGAATTTCATGATCTGAGTAAATCCAAATACTTTTTTTCCATAATTGGCCGGGTAATATCTTTGAGGCCATATGATTAAAGCCTGTGAAGATATAATCATCTTCAACCTTCTTCAGCTCTATCGTAATTTCTTCCTGATAGAACTTAAAACTTGCCTCATTACCTTTCAAAGAAACATTGCCAACAAGAGAATTGTCACTATTGATTTCAGAGGTACACCTGATGATGGGACAAAAGGCTAAGCTTTTTTCAGCGTCGGAGCTCTTTCAGGTGGAAAAGAAAAATATGCCATGCCGGTGCTGATCAATACGGATCTCGAGAATGCCTATCATGAACTGGAACTACTTGGTTTTTCGCTTTCGATGTCCATGTTCGATCTATTGAAAACTGCTTACAGGGGAGAGGTCAGGGGCTCTAACCTGAAATCTTATGTGGGTAAAATGGTCAAGCTGGTCGGCGCTTTGGACACATGAAAGAATGTTTACGCGTTTCTCTTTCCTTTGTGAAAAAGCGTTCTTAGAACTTCACGCTCTGTAACTTTTTTATTTAATTCATTGAAAATGGCTAAATAGTGCTGTAAAATACAGCCAATTTTAAGCGTGATTGTATTTTTTTCTTATCTTAACTTCAGATAAAAGGTTTCACCTGCCCGGATCAACAATCAAACGGACATCCCAGCGAAAAAAATGTCCTATGAAAATTCTTATTGTTGAAAACGAACCCGCGACTCTCGATGTATTGACCTTGGCTATGGAAATGGAAGGATTTGAAGTAATCCCCCTGATCAGTGCCAAAAGTTTTATCGCTAGTATAATTGCGAACGAACCGGATGTGGTCCTGCTTGATATTGATCTCGATGGATTTGATGGAAGGGGACTCTGCAGGGAATTAAAGGAGACGGATGGAATACGAGATACGCCAGTTATATTAGTCTCTGCTTTAAGCGATGAAAAGGTTCGGTCATCATTAGCCTACGGCGCTGATGTTGCGATAAGCAAACCTTTCGATCTCGTTGACTTGCTTGGGCAAATTAGAGATGTAGCAGAGAAATAGTCAGCTGTACCCCGACATAATGCTCTTTATAATGCGATATTATCCGGAGTATATATTTTCGTTTGTCCGCAAAAAAAAAGTTGGTACATGCACCAGCAAAATATTATAAGACAATATTTATAATGATCTAATCTGTTAACAATAAATTTTGAGTTTTTTCTTTAGTTCCAGCCGCGCCTGGTGGATATGGGTCTTGACTGTTCCGAGGGGGATTCCAAGGTCGTCAGCAATTTCATGGTATTTATATCCTTCAACATATCTTACAAATGGTATCCGGTAAGCTTCTGGCAGCATGTTCAGCGCGTTTTGGATATCCTGCATCGCAAATTTATGTTCTGCATCGTTTTTTGAGGCACTTCCGGTGAGATGTGCACTGCTAATTTCTTCCTCTGTTGTGATAACTGAATTTTTTCTTGCGGTTTTGCGGTAATCATTAATGAAAGTATTCCGCATGATCACAAATAGCCACCCTTTGAAATTGGATCCTTCCTGAAAGCCCTCTTTGAATCTTAAGGCTTTAATCAGGGTGTCCTGGACGAGGTCATTGGCATTCTCACTGTCTCTTGTGAAATTTAAGGCATGGGCATGAAGTTGGTTGGCATGGGCCGTAACCATGCTACTGAATGTTGCTGTTTTCATTGACATAGGTTTCTAGGTATATATATAACCACGGCATTTCCGAAATGGTTTGTCTTTATTCCTCCATGAAGTTGTTTTTTGGACTTTGGCAATAAATTGCCACTGCATTGACAGGATATGGGTATCCATTGGATGATAGATCTTGGGTTTCTTGTCTATGTCCAGCCTTTGACCTGATGTGGGGATGCGCTTTTAAGCTTGCCGTTATCATTTAAAACTTAAATGGTCAATAAGATGTTTCCTCACTATGGAAATCACTGAAATCAGATATTACCTTTCAAAGCTTGAGAAATGGACAACTAAATACCATAAAGGATTATTGGTCGGGGGAATACTCGGCTTCTCGTTAACGGTGGCGTATCTATCTTCCTTGAAAAAGAAAAGGGTAGTCCCTGTAAGACCGGAAAAAATAGGTTTGGATATGGAAAGATATGTTTTTGACATCCCCACCGACGATGGGGATAAACAGGCTATTGTGGAAAGTGGGGGGGACTGTTATGCGGTGACCCTGGATGGCAGGTACATCGGTAGCATGTGGCGGGATGAAGACCGTGGCATGCAGTGGAATACTTTGGACGAAAGCCTGACACCTCATCTTTGGGATATCGCGAGTCAATTGTCGAAAGCGTTTTCGCGCAAGGGCTTTCCTTCGCTGTTAAAAGGTGCCTATCCGGAAATCCATTCGACTGAATGGAAAAGCACAGAAACGCTGGAGATCGTTATCTCCCCAGAGATTGACTTAGAGGTATTTTCAACTTTCCTTAAAGACGAAGTGCTGAACCTCGTAGATTTTGAAGAGCATCTGGACATGGTGGTAAAAAAAGCTGACGATGCCTATTTTGTGCTTATTGGTGTGAACTAGGGCTTTGATAAATACTGTCTGCGTTTTTAAGGGAACAAGATAAAATCAAAACCAATTAAATTCCTAATTGTTGGGTAGAAATGGAAGAACTAGCTTATACCTTCAAAGATAAAAAAGGATCAGAATTTACCTATACTATTGTCGAATATGCCTCCAAAGATGTTTTTAACTTTATGCCCAACGGGGGAACAGTCCGCAGGGCAAAAAAACAGGATGGAAAATGGGTACAGCTTTCTGGAGCTGATACAGACCCGGAAATCCTGCAGGAACTGGGTGGATTTATGGACCGGCACCATATGCAGCAAGAACACGGCAATCAATAACAGAGAGTATGGAAACTTACAGAATAGCCCTTGGAGATGGGGTGGTGCACTCCTTTGAGGTCGCCATGTATCCGCACCACCAGCAGCCCAGTTGCCGATATGGCGTTTTCCAGGACGGAAAACCCGTAGCCTCCCTGTCTCCCGATAGTCAGGGTTTCTTATACATTTGCCAAAATCCAGGCAACATCAGCGGAGATGTCCTTGATCTGATTTGCGAGGTAATAGAACTGAGGCATCCACATTATATCTCTGAATATATAGCTGATAATCAGTAATTTAATTATAATATATATTATAAACCATGGGCATTGATAAAAATGGGCTTCAGTTCAGTGAGGCGGAAAGGAAAAAATTTGATGACGGGGTATTGGAAACCATTTGGACAGATAATGGAATACCCTATTTTATCATAAAGTGTGGCCTGGACCTATCGGAATATGCCAGGCTGGCGAAGCTGTCTCTTGAGCATAACCGGCAGATTGCCCATGATTTTACCAGTAAGGTTACTGATGAATCTGGGGAAAAGGAAGTGGAATTTACCTACCTTTCAAAATGGTTCCTTGAGGGCCTGGCCAACGAAGATATGGAGTAAGCTTATGAACAGTCACGGCCCAACCTGTATCCTCACTGCCCGCCTGGATGAAAAAAGCCAAGCATTTTTTGATGAAATGAGGACCCGCTACTTTCCTGTGGAACGGAACCTTCTCGCTGCCCATCTCACACTCTTCCACAAGTTGCCGGATACAGCGCAGACCGAAAAGATTCTAACTGGCTTAGATCAGCAGACCTTTCTTTCACCCGTAGTTTCTTTGCAGCATATCGGCCATGGAGTAGCTTATTTTATCGATAGCAAAGAATTGTCAAATCTTCATGGGTATCTAAAGCAGCAGTTCCTTCCGGAATTATGTGCCCAGGACCTGCAGGGCATAAGGCCGCACATCACTATTCAGAACAAGGTTAAACCGGAAGATGCTAGGGCATTATTGGATACACTGCATGAGGGTTTTGAGCCTTTTCAGATCACTCTACTTGGTCTTGACCTATGGCATTATCTTGATGGTCCCTGGGAACATTACAAATATTTTCCATTTAAACCTTTGATTTAAACAGTGGATAAATTAGGGGATCAACGTGCTTGCTTATTTCTTTTGCACCTTTCCGAGCAGAATTTGACACCTTCCCAAACCTTCTCCCATTTTTTCCGCCAGCTAAAGCTACGTCCACAGACTAAGCAGTTTTTTTTCGGGAGGTGCTGCTTTTTAACCCCTTTCATCTTTCCAATGCTTTTTTAAGCGAGCATACTTTTCATTGGCTTCGGCAAGTTTCCACATATCATAAAATATGGAAGCCGATAGTGCTTTTTGTTCATTCCCCGTACCGCGTTCCAGCTGGCGATAACCTTGATCGGCATCATATTTTTTGCCGCCCTTGTAATTGGCATAGCGCCTCGACCGGGTATAGCCCATCTGTAGGTATTTACGCGCCATATCTGCGCCGACAAAATCCCCTTCCTGTAGGTAGCTTAGAAACAAAGTGTAGATTTTATCACTGCTCTGCCTGGCAATTTCCGGCGTTTTAAAACGCCAGAATTTACCAATCTCACTTTTATATGGCTCACAGATCAGAACACCCTGTTCACCTTTGCCCACCTGGTATGCAGCGGGATGTTTCCGGTAATCAATGTCCGGTTTCCAGGCATATTTTGAATGGTCAAAGTTGAGATAGCTGGGTCTGTCCATAAGCGGTCCATTAACCTTGGTTGATGTGTCCGTTCAGGTAGCTTTCGGCACTGACCAGATCATTGTCCACCTGCTCTTTTGCTGTTGCCGATTCATAGTGAAGGGAATCCTCTGCGAATTCGCTCAGCAGGGTAAATCGGACTTCGGCTCCTTCCTCAGCATGGGCAGCTTTTCCAATCACGGTAAAAATGCCTTCAATACCTTCATGCACAAAACTGTACTTGACCTGAAAATCGTCCTGGTCTTCGGTAGGAATCTCCGCGATCTCGGTATACGCGCGGTCCTGGATGGTTTCCAATCCCTGTTTCAATAACTTGATCGCCTGCTGCTTTTTATCTGCTGTCATATCTGCTGTATTTAATTTCTCTTTTCTAACAGTCCTTGGGCGCTAAAGTTTTATCTCATTAGCCTTGATGTTTTTGATAACAGTTTTTTTAGCTAAACCCTGATATCGGGGTACTGCTGGATATTATCCTGTTGAAGCGGTGAAATCCGCTATGGGTGAGAAACAACCAATTTTGAATCTAGCTTTAAAACCTTTTGAATTTCAAATATGTTCTGAGAAATGTCGGAATGATTCCGACCTTTTTTAATTTTCAGAAAAAGGCTTGATAAAACAGCAAAATTACATGCGATGTAGTTTGATGCAGTATATTTAAAACAATTTATAATAACTATCGCGACAAGGCTGATTACCGAAATGCTAAAGACCTGGTACAAACCGGTTGCACGAAACAGTTCTTCCAATGTCCTCTGAGTTTTATCCTTTACTACATCAAATAAGAATCCGATCACTACAAAACTCAAGTCTATGACAGTTGCAGTCGAGCCCATGACTTCACTTATTGTCGCGTATGCGTTATCCTTTTCCCCGAAATTAAACCATTGCAGAAATTAAAAATAAGCATCGACTCTGTCAGCTGTAATAAAGCACAGGGAGATAAGCGCCAGGCATATCAAAGCAATGGTGATAAACGCCCCCAGAAAGCTGTTTCGCGAACGCTTCCTTTGAACCTTGCGCCGCTCTTTCTGGATAATCTTCAGCCCAGGAGCGTTGTCCAGTAATTTTTTCCGTGTTCTACTTTTAAGACTGTGTTTTTTTGACCACCCATCAGATGCTAAGAAAAAATACTGCTGTAACCATCTCATAACGCTAAGATATGTTTAACTCGTAAATTATTTGAGTTTTTAAGACTATTCATCATTTTTTTAATGTCTTTATGCCTTTTCGTTTGACTTCGCATTTTGAAAGGTTGCCTAGCACCTTCAGATTTTGCAGAGTAGTTTTTTCTTCGGCATGTTTAATATGGTCAAAGCCCTTTGATGGCAATTTCAGAATATAGGAGGAAGCTTTATGTGTTGTAACTACGGCCATGCCCTGTTCATTAATCGATATTATGCATCAGTAGCTATCATAAATATAGGCTAATCATTGGAGTCCTTCCAATCGAAACGGATAAAAAGGCCGTGAATTTCGGGCGCTCCTTTCTCTGCGAGCGCATAATATTCTGGCAGGCCGGAATATTATGTCGAACTTTTAGGGCTTCGTTTCCTCTCAAAGTAGCGTCTAGTACCCCCTTTTCCATCTGAAGATATATGGTTTTCTCCATGTATTGCCCTATTTTGAAATGCCTAGGCTTTTAAGCAACTGGCCAGGTGATAATGAAAAACCGAAATAGAATGTAGGTTTGTATTCCTTGTCGGCATGGTCACGCAGATACTCTATGGTTTTGTTGTATCCAACTTCCAGCACTTTAACATCTTTTGCAATCTGGATAAAAGAGATACCTGCAACGACGTTGAATTCTTTGGATATCGCAAGGGAAGCGCCTGTAAAGATCGCTTCTAGTGGATCTTTGGAGATCTTAACGCCGCCGACAATTCCGATCCGTTCATAGAAAGGAATGTTGTTCGCCGCTGTAATGGGTTTTAGCCGATCATAATCCCTTCCAAAAGGATAGAGCTCAATTAGGGCCATTAAATTGGCTTTGAGATCCGTTGAATTTAATGAGTCAGACTGGATGGTGAGCTCGTTATTGGTATTGAGGTTAAAGAACTTATTTTCCACATTGGCCAGTGATACTCCAACTTTAATTCCGACGTACGACTTTTCATGGATTTCACTAAGGATCTTTTTTTCTCCTTTTGGTGTCACCATTTCAACTGCTGATGGAGGGTCAATTTCTGCACGTTTGAGCAGTACAAAATTTAGGGGCAGGCTGGAAGGCTTTGTGTCGTCTCCTTTAGGTGTGCAGCTCCCCCCTCCCTCTTTTGAAAGTTCGCTTAAGTCAATACCGGTAATCGCCTTTGCTAATATACCCAGGTCGCTGGCTTCCTGCTGATAACGCTTTTTTCCGTTTGTGAACTGCAGCTGGTAGTTTTTGAAGTTTCCAAATGTGATAATCATTATGTTCTTCTTGTTGAGTATATAATCCGAGTATTGATAGTTCTCTTTTGATAGCACTGTAGTAAGGACCTGTGTTGTATCCTCCACTAGAAAGTTCTTGGCATCGGTGAACTTTTTTTGTATTACTGACAATTCCGTATCATAACTGTCCACTTTCTTTTTATAATTCTCAATCAGGATACTTAGTTTACCCATCTGTGTCACCAGATCTTCGTTTTCTTTCTCCTTTTCAGCGATTTTCTTCAGCTGGGCCTTTGTCAGTTTTTTACCTGAAGTGGTCAGAGTGTCGATGTCATTCACATTGCTTTTGTATTTTTCCTTAATCTTTTGATAGTCCTTATCAAATAGTTTCAATTCGTTGCTAACATCAGTTTGTTTACCGCAGACGGCTGTAAATTCCTTCGAGATTGCGGTGTAAGAGGTGTCAAAAAGTTTAGAAAGAATCAGCGGGTGCCTAATGAATATGATAGTGGCATCGTTTCCATAGGACATTAAGTTCTGTGTCAGCCAGCTGCTGATCTCTGGAGTCATATCGGAAGTTGCTCCCTTCTGTCGATTGATCTGAAATAGGAAGTTTTCTATTTCCGCTTTTCCTGCAAATGGTTGCTTGTCTGTGTGCTCAGTGGTACTCTGCTTGGGTAGGTAGCCATAACTTAACTGTTCTTGATCGATGAGCTGCGATTTTTGGCTTTCGATGTACTTGGACTGGGAGTAGGCATGAAGGCTGAACATACAGCCAATGATAAGGATAATTCTTTTCGTCATAATGAGTGCGTTTGTTTTATATTTATGGAAGATTATACATGCTTCTAATTCCTGCCCGGTCTAATTCGCTTGGTGCGCTTCGCTGTCCAATTATCTTGCCTGCTGGTTTGGTCTGGATGGTTATCATTGCTTTTCCATCACTTCCTCTTTTTCCGAAAGCATAAGGGTCGTAATGCATGATGGAGTTGAAATCGTAGTTGGTTAAGTAATAGGAGTAAGCTGCAGCAATAGGCTTAAATTCTTTAAGGTCAGAAGGGGCAATATTTGCTGTGATAATCGTGATGTGCTGATCCCTATCGGGTCTGCAGTGTTCGTGCCATAACCCAAGTGAATGCCCGATCTCATGCATAATGCTTCCAGTAGAGACGTCTTTCCTAAGTATGATATTTTGACTACCTTTTACACGGCCAATCGGTGAAAGATTGAATTGATGGCTTCTGTCGACGTTGAAGATTATACAGTCTCCACTCGGTTCTGGTAGTTCTGTAAAGATTATTCCTAAGTTCCTCCACGCTGCAATCGCCTGCCGGATGGAAGAAATGCGTTCCTTTGTATCGTCATTTTCGGAAATCACATAACGGACCTCATGTCTTGGCCATAGGCGTTCTTTTGACAATGGGCTCACGCCAATCATCTTATAGGGCTGAACAATCTCGCTGTCAAGAATCATACTGTCAATTCCACGTCCAGATTCGATGTTGGAATTAATAATGATATCACCTTGGAAGACTTGCAGTTTGCCTATTTTCCTTATCGGTAGGTATTGAATGTAATAACTGTAACGTTGCTGGGCGTTGATTCTGTCAAAGACATATTTAACTGAATCTCTTTTAAAAGATGCATAGTTTGCCGCTTCATAGCCCTCAGTATCAGGCTTCTCATAATTGTTGCACGACAATATTGCTAGCAGGAGCAGGAATATAGATAATCTGCGCATATGGTTGTTTGGCGTCTAGCGCCTTTTGTTTGGTTCTAGTTTGTTGGCTCCTTGGTACAAATCAATACCTTAAATAAGGCCCCATTCTGCTAAAAACTTCCGGTGTTTACTCCTTATGGTTGTAAGATTTCGCTAAAATATTCAATATTTTTTTATAATGCAATAGTTTACAGTGTTTTGTGTAATTTGTTGTGTAAGGTTCTTCTGCTTGTCTAAATCTTTTGGGGATTTTATTTCAAGGACTATTTATTAGTTTCATACATCTTAAAGCTCGTTTATTTCGATAGCCATTACCTTGACTTTGTTACTATTTTTTTGATTAGAGCCATGTACGGTCCAAGAGGTAATACCGTTAACCATGCATTTGTTTTCGCTAATACCGGAAGACGCATTTCTGCGGTGTGACTAAATACGTCTGATTGATGTTTTTTAAGTGTCGATGATCCGCCAAGATTTTATTGTTTTGTGTTTCATGTTAAAATTTTTGAGGATTAGGGACTAACGATTACCTATTGGCTATCTTCAATCGAAACGGATAAAAAGGCCGTGAATTTCGGGCGCTACTTTCTCTGCGAGCGCATAATGTTCTGGCTGCGCCAGAACAGCCTCCGGGACTTATAGCTCTCCGTTCTCTCTGCACCCGTTTTTCCGGACTTTCTTTTTTTCCGTTTTTTCTTTTGAAAAGTTTTTTTGGGGAAAAGGGAAAGGAAACAAAAACAATGTAAAACTTAAAATTTTTTGATCATGGAAATTACAGGAAGATTAACAGGAGATGCAACGGTAAAGACGTTGAGTGGAGAACGGAAAGTGGTAAACTTTTCTATTGCAATCAATGACAGTTACCGAAGTGGTGGCGAGCAAAAGAAGATTACTATATTTTTTTGAGTGTTCATACTGGTTGAACACGGGTATTGCCGGATACCTTAAAAAGGGGGGATGGGTTCAGCTTTATGGCAGGGTGGGGGCCCATGCCTACATCAGTGGTGACGGCGAGGCCAAAGCATCGCTGACCTTTCATACCTCAGAAGTTAAACTGTTAGGTTCGACGGGAGGTAGTGGGAAGGCAGCTGTGCCAACGCGTAGAAATAGAGGGGAAGGGTCGCAAAGAGGGAAGAAACGCAGCTAGGTAATCCTGGCACCTTTGACGGAGGCATTGCCTTTTAAAAGATCATTATTTGACTACGGTTGCCGCTTTCAATTAATTAAACTTTAATTTAAAATTTTTCATCATGTCACATCAATTAAATTATAACAGCAGAACAGATAAACACAGTTTTTTTTCGGTAAAGGAAAAAGCATGGCATGGGCTGGGTACGATAGTGGAATCTTATCCGAATTCTGCCGAAGCCTTGAAATTTGCAGGCTTGGACTATAACGTAGAGAAACGTCCGCTATTTACTGTTGATTCGCGTAACCTCGTTACTTTTCAGAGCAAAGATGCCGGGGGGCTGAATGATGTCTTTATGCCCGATATTCCAGTGCCGAACTATTATTCAACGGTTAGGACGGACACCGAGGAAGTGCTCGGGGTGGTAGGCAAAGATTATAAAGTGGTTCAGAATACCGAAGCCTTTTCATTTTTTGATAGCATTGTCGGTAGCGGTGAGGGGATCCTCTACGAAACTGCAGGCGCATTGGGTAAGGGTTATGGAAAGTAAAAGATTATGTAAAGTGGATTGCACTATTATGCTGATTAGGGCTTTTTTCCGCAATCCAACTTTACATTATTAGTGCTATATAAAATGTAGGCGTTGTAGCAGCCTTAGGAA
>Ga0065714_10002385_pt1 | contig 41046 bp, 42 predicted proteins | sample MisRhiReplicate2_FD_59101 | JGI IMG/M metagenome (GOLD analysis project Ga0065714, IMG submission 59101) | Miscanthus rhizosphere microbial communities from Kellogg Biological Station, MSU, sample Rhizosphere Soil Replicate 2: eDNA_1 v2... | ecosystem: Host-associated > Plants > Roots >... | reverse complement strand
TGAACAACATTGTTGTTCAACCGACCCTTAAATATTGTAACATCAAAAATGAGATGTTAATCAATCATAAAATATTAATTCTTATAGGCTCAATGTTGCACCCGCACCGGCTGTTACAACAGCTGGAACATTCGCAGCAGGAATTAACTCCGATTTGTACTCGTAAGTTGGAACCCAGGTTGATGCAGTTGTCGATATCTTGTTAGCACCACTATTTTTGTAAATATTAGTAGTTGCACCACTTACAAAGCCCGGCTTTGCATTATACTCTGTAAAAATAGAATACTTCTGGTTTTCAAAATAATTGTTATCTGTCCTTACAGTAGCACCCATTGTTGCTCCAACAGCATATCCACTACCATTTAACATATAATTATTAAATACGTGCATATATCCGAATCTTGTACCCGGCTGTCTTTCAGAAACATTGTAGAAGTAATTTTTATATACAGTAACTCGAAGTTTACCAATATCATCGGTATTTTGATCTCCGAAACCAATCAACATAGGAATGTGGTTATCATGCAACCTGTTCCATGACAAAGTTACGTAATCAGCTCTGTTTCCTACATCTAACAATCCATCATAATAATCCCATCCATGATCTCTGTCAGATGACAAATCACAATGGTCAACCCATACGTGATGTGCGCCTTCTTTTATCACAATATTAGAATAGGTCACTACATTCTTTATGGTCATATTTCGGATAATTACATTGCTGGTACCGTACATTAATAATCCAACACCTTCCATGCTTGAACCTTTTAAGCCCAATATAGTTGTGTTAGAACCAACATTTAAAAAGCCTGTCCCAGTAATTCTTCCTGACACTTTAACAATTTTAGCTGTGTTTGATGAAACAGCAGATTTTAAAGCGGAAAGACTTGTTACGGTTACTGTTTGGCCGCCTAAACCACCTGTAGTTTGACCACCTACCGATGCATATCCTATGATAGCACCGCTTGGTACCGGGCTTGTTACTGGTGGTGCAATCGGATTAGTTACCGAACTTGTACTACCATCTAATGAATAGGTATACGTACGTCCATTAGTTCTTGGATCACTATTATCGGAAGTAGAAAAATATACGCTGTTAAGCCAATGACTAAAGCGCCCCTTTCCAATAGTCCTGATATCCGCATGACTTGAATGCGCAGGGCCAATTTCTTTTCCGTTTTCAAAAACCTTCATAGTTGAAACTGTCGGCTGAGTACCTGAATCTCCGCTAACAGGGATGTCGTACACTTTATAAGAAAAACCACCATCACTAGCAGCTTTACTTACGTTTAAAGTTTGAATGCCGGTGGTACCACTAACCGCAGCGACAGTAGCTTCGGTATTAGTAAGCGGGCTTTCAGGGTTTGCCACATCCGAGCCTTTTTTACATTTACTAAAAGTCAATACAACTAACAGTAATAGAAGGCTCATGGGCAGTCGATTTGTTGTTTTGTTTTTTCTTTCCATTTGATTTTTTAAAAGTATACAATGGTAACGCGAAAAAACGCCTCACTATACACTTCAAAAATTATGGAAAACACTTGGTTTTCAGTAAAGAAACCCGCTCTATGGGTACCTGCTTGTTTTAGCTAGTCCGAAGGATTTAATTATTAAAGCTACCAAATTTTCGATAAGAAATTAGAATATCTCAAAGATTAATTTGCCAATACTAATTCTTATCTAAGGAACAAATTGATTAAAATATTTTCTAGGTAAAATTTTGAAATTAATTTCAAATAGTGTGATATTATTTATACACCAGCCAGATTAGCTACATTAAACATGTTTAAACATATTAATTATTGTAATTTTTCTGTCATAAAAAGCTATTTGTTTATCAAAAACCGAAGAAACCCGCTCTAAAATTTAGAAATATCAATAATTTTTAGTATCGTTTTATATAAGAATTATCAATGATAAACAGCAGTTTCCATAAAACCTTGTCTGTTTTTTGTTACCATGTAAAATTCTTTATACCAATCCACGAAATTCCTTACGCCAACAGCTACCGAAATCTTCGGATTATACGCCAGCATCTTCTTCATTACCGAGATATCGGCCCATGTTTCTTCAACATCACCATTTTGCATTGGTAGGTAGTTTTTTGCAGCAACCTCACCTATATTCTTTTCGATTTCTGTGATGAAGTTCATCAAATCTACCGACTCTCCTCTTCCTATATTAAACACCCTGTAGGGAACATTTGAACTGGATGGATCTGGCACTGAAGCATCCCATAATGCATTTCTCTTTGCAGGATGATCAATAACCCGGACAATTCCATCCACAATATCATCTATATAAGTAAAGTCACGTTTCATGCATCCATTGTTAAACACATCTATTTGCTTATGCTCAAGAATAGCCTTGGTAAAAAGAAATGGAGCCATATCCGGCCTTCCCCATGGGCCATAAACTGTAAAGAAGCGTAACCCTGTTGTTGGAAGTTTGAATAAATGACTGTAAGTATGAGCCATTAATTCATTACTCTTTTTAGTAGCAGCATATAATGATACCGGATGATTAGCCTGATGGCTTGCGGAAAAAGGCATTCTTTTATTTGAACCATAAACACTTGATGAACTCGCATAAACCAAATGCTTGATGTTATGGGTACGACAGCACTCTAAAATATTAAGAAAGCCCGTAATATTTGAATCAATATAGGCACGTGGATTAGTTAAACTATATCTTACTCCAGCTTGTGCAGCTAAGTTGCATACTGCATCAAAATGACAACTTTTAAAAAGTTTTTTCATCTTTCCATGATCTGTAAGATCCAATTTTACAAATTGATAATTTAAATATCTAGTACTTCTTACAGCTTTACCATACTCTAATTCTGCTCCACTAATTCCTGTTTCAGCAAGTCTGCCATATTTTAAATTAACATCATAATAATCATTAATATTATCAATACCTATCACTTCATCGCCTCTTTCTAACAAATATCTGGTTAGATGATATCCAATAAAACCGGCTGTGCCAGTAACTAATACTTTCATAACGATTGCTTTTAATTTTAGATTTACAGATTTAACAAGACTAAAGGTGCTTATGCCACACCTCAAGACTAAATACGCAGAACAGTATTTTGGCTCTTCTTTCGTCAGAAATTTTAATCTTTCTATCGATTAGATTTAGTATAAAATCCTTTTTTAAAATTTTAGAATACAAATTATCCGGAGCCATTAAATAGGCTTGTATAATTTCCTTCAGCTCATTATCCACCCAATTTTTCAAAGGTATTTCAAAGCCTCTTTTAGGTTGATCAATAAGCGCTGCAGGCAGATACTTTTTACCAAGGGTCCTGAGTATATCTTTAGTTTGAAGCCTTTTTATTTTATAATCATCCGGAAGCCCAGGAGCAAATTCAAGCACCTCTTTAGCGAGAAAAGGGCTTCGTCCTTCCAAAGAATGCGCCATTGTAGCAATATCCATTTTAGTGAGTAGTCGGCTAAATAACATCGAATCAAAATCCATTAACAACAACTTCTTTAATGGCGATATAGCATAGTCATTTATCCGGGCCAAGTCAAGGGAAATCATCTTCATCTTTGGCTTTTCAATGAAAGCGTCTTCAAAACCAACAAAAAGATCCGAGGAGGCGGAGCAATAAATTTTAACCAGGTCAGAATAGCTTGCAAACTTCAGTAGTCTATAAAAATAGGTGTAGTTACTTTGTTTTTCATTAGCTACGGGCAAAATGCTGGTTAAAATCCTTGAACTAATTCTTGTAAACTGATTGGGATTGAAAAAATCAACATGTCTAAAAGGCACATACCTTCTGTACCCACCAAATAGCTCATCTGCTCCATCCCCATTTAAAACTACCGTAATATGTTTCTTTGCTTCTCTGGCAACGTAGTAACTCGGGATTGCAGAATTGTCAGAATTAGGTTCACCGTGATTTGCGATAATTTTCTCTATATCATTACTTAAATCTGAAAAATCTATCTCTACAACAGTATGATCAGTACCATACCTTTTAGCAACCTTTTCAGCCAGTGCTGATTCATCAAAAGACCCTGGTACTTTAACTGTAAACGTCTTAAGCTTCGAGGTTTGCTCAGCAGCCATTGCAGTTACTAAACCACTATCAATTCCTCCACTTAAAAATGAACCAACATCTAAATCAGAACTATCTATTCTGCGTTTTACTGCATTTTTCAGTATACAGTCCAGCTGTACTACCGCATCAGCATAATCAGGATGCTTTTCTGCCTTATAATAATCCTCAATCTTAAACCAGCAAATATCATCACAAAGTCCAGTAAGGGTATCTATCTTTAAATAATGTCCATTTTCAAGTTCATTCACAAAAAGATATGGTGTAGCCTTACGGTAATGGTGCCCCACATATAGGTAATCTGCCAATGCAGAATAATCGATCTCGGGCCTGCATTTTTTATAAAGTACATTTAGTTCGGATGAAAAAACGAAAGTTCTTGCTCTGTTGTATACATATAAAGGCTTTTTACCTGCCCTGTCACGGGCCAAATACATTCTGAAATTAACAGTATCATATAAAGCAAACGCAAACATGCCATCAAATTCATCAAGCATATTCATTCCCATAAGCTCAAACATCATCAGAATAGTCAATGTATCGGAATTCGAGGAAGCTTTAAGACCGTACTTTTTTCTCAACTCCATATGGTTGTATATTTCGCCATTAAAAACAATGACTAAGCCATTATACTCCATTGGTTGTTGTCCGGTAACACTTAAATCCTGAATCGCCAGTCTGGTATGGTAAAGATTTACATTATACAAGCTATAATCTCCCTGTTCATCAGGCCCTCTATGTAATAATCCATTAAAGATCTTACTCTTCTCTATAGGATATTCATAGTTTATAGTTCCAAATATTCCGCACATACAACGTCAATTCTAAATAACATTAACCAGCTAACCTGTCAATTAATTGCATCCATTCCCCCATCACCTGTTCTTCACTAAATCTTGTTTTAATATGTAATTGCCCATTGCTTCCAAGAGCTAATCTATCGGCAGCTGACATATCCATTATCTTTAACATATTATTCGCCATATCCTGCTCATTTTGCTTCTCGCATAACAAGCCACACTGAGCTTTTTCAACCAATTCATGATTTCCATCAATATCTGTTACAACAGTAGGTTTGGCATGAGCCATAGCTTCCAAAATTGCATTGGGCATGCCTTCCGAAAATGAAGAGAGTACAAAAGCATCAGATTCGCCTAAGTATCTATGTGCCTCCTGTTTAAAACCCAAAATGTTTACGTGTTTTTGAATTTCCAGTTCTTCAATGGTTTTGTGTGGCCACAATTCTCCGTTTAAATCTCCTATAATATCAACAGTAAAATTTCTGTGCTTTAAAAGTGCTATTGCTTTAAATAGTGTTAAGTAATCTTTATTCCATCTAAAGTGACCAATACATACCCACTTAAAGTATTGATTACCTACATCATCAGCATTCTGATTGTATTTAGGTATGGTAATTCCATTGTGAATCACTACTCCCCCTTTACATACCAACTTTTGCTTTTCAAAATTCAGCATTGAAGCAAAAGAGTTATAAACGATCACATCATCCAGTCTTTGAGTGAGCTTAAAGGCTAGATACCATTTTTTTGGTATTACAGATATCCGAATGGTAGATATCAATTTAAATTTAAAACTCAACTTTAACAAACGAGCAAATATTATTGCAATAAACATAAAAGCAATAACCACGTCTGGCCTGAATCGTTTAATGGTTCTATAGAGTACACTTATATTAGAAAATGGATAGCGAAACCAGCTCCTCAAAAACAATATTTCCAAACCGGATTTTCTAATAGCTCCATTAAACTCATCAATAGGCTTTAGAGAAATAATAAGCGCTTTATGATGTTTAGATTTCAGAAACGATGCAATTTTTAGCAATTGGGTTTCAGCTCCCCCCTTACTCATAGAGGGAGTCATCAAAATAACCCGTTTATTAACTTTCATAGTTACTTTATTTGAGAGGCTAATTAATTCAAATACCTAATTAGCTAATGAATCTTCCAGATAGGCTTTTACTTGTTTATGTTTAATATCAAAAACAACATCGACGTATTTAACATCCCATGAATTGAATAAGCTAAAATGTTGCTTATAAAAAGCATATGCTTTATCTTTTAGCTCCATTTTAGGGTTTGGTTGGTAAAACGGACTTACCTCCAAATAAATAGGCTGAGTATTCAAATCGTCATTGCGCCAGGTAACATCAAAAGCGCCCGTGGTAATCTTCAAGGATTTAAAGGTCTCTACAATATGCGTTCTCCATTGTTCGGGGAAAAAATCAAAATCTACTTTACTTCCATAACTGGTCGAGGTGGGCTTCCATTCTTTATTTAAATTTATCCTCCAATAATGAAGCAGAATTTCTCCTTTCACTAAAATAACCCTTAAATCCTTCCTCATATTAATTAGCTCCTGCACAATAATATGTTTGTTCTCAGTCACGAATTTCTTATTAGAAACCAGGTCAGCTAAATCATCAATAGATGAAATTTTATATAGTCCTTCAGAGGACGAAGAATGTTCTGCTTTAACCAGAAAAGGATATAGAACATTTGCGTTTAATAAGTCTTCCAATGATCCGAATATTCTGGTTTTAGGCTCATTAACACCCTCTACATAAAATACCTGATGCATGTAGGTTTTGTTTTCCCATAACATGGTCTCGCTATGTTTTGGGAAAACGGAATTCCCCTGCAGTTCCAACTGCATAGTTATATGCGATAAAATATGGGTGTAGTTATCGAACTTATAAATGTTGTATCGATTACTAATAGAAAAAAAAATCTTCTTATCATGATATTTACCAATAGCTAAACTGAATACAATTTTTATCTTTTTATTTTCAGCTATTAGCCCCGCAATAGTGGCCATATCCCAGATAAAAGCATCAGATCCAAAATATTTAATCGATCTAAAGGGAATCCATACCAAAATATCACTTTTGGAATCATATAACTTCCATAACTTAAGCCACTTAATTGCGGCTATAATTCTGATGATGCGAGATAGTCTCTTTAATACCTTTACTACTGGTTTCATAAGCTGAATTGATTAATTCTATTTCTTTAACACCTAAATATTCTACTGGCAGTTCTTTCAGTTTTATTATCATTTTTTCATACAATCTAACCTCACCATACTCATGACCATAACTCAGATCATCTACGTAAACTACAGCCATCCCTCTGTTTAACGACTCCTTTATGTAAGTCAACTTATCTTCAACCCTATTTACAAGGATGATGTTGTTTGATCTTAAGCCATTACCGCTTAACCATTTACGTGTAGAATAATAATCTAAATAACCCCTGGCAGAGATAAAAACCACACACTTTTCAGCGCTCATTTTATCGAGGACAAAATTTCGCATCCCCAGGAAAATAGATAGAGATCCATATCGATGGTTTTCATTCCGATAAACATAATTTTGTAGTGATGGCCAGGTATCAGCCAGTGTGTTATCTATATCTATCAAATACACTGTATCCTTTTTATCTACATCTTTTATACATCTTTTAAAGCGATATCTAAAAAACAGATCGAAAGCGCCGTAAACAAATACTTTAAACAGCTGTTTCATTTGCAAATTTCAAAACCTCGTTCATTTCTATACAAGCTTTTATACTTTGAATCACATAATCATTTTCTTCCTTACAACGGGATGCCAATCTTATAAACTGTCCTTCTAATCCAATTTTATCATCACAGGTCCTAACATAAATCCCATAACTAATGAGCAGTTTAGCAACAAATTCTGTCGATTTTATTCCCTCCTGCAATTCAATAAGAACAAAATTTGCCATACTCGGATAAACTTTAATGTTAGGTAATTGCTTCAACTCATGAATAAATTCCAAAGTTTCGACAATGTATTTTACCCTGACCTTATCATATCTAAGTGCAAAATCCTCTCTTGTATATAATCGAAAGAAATATTCGGCCAAACCATTTGAATTCCATAAATAGCCATTCTTTAATAAGAGATCAACGTATTCTTTTCGCATCACACCATAGCCAGCCCTGACTCCGGCAATACCAAAATCTTTCGACATGCTTTTTAAAACAATAAGGTTGGGGTGATTTTTCACTAAATGTGATAGTGAAACTAATTGATATGATTCGCTTTCATATGCGAAATGAATAAAACTTTCATCTATAATGATATTTTCAACAAAAGAAAGCTCCTCAATAATTCGCTGCACATCGACAGCTTTTGTGTATCCTCCATTGGGGTTATTAGGATTGATAAGTACAATAGTATCAGGCTTATTTTGCTTAACAAAGGCAATATATTCCTCAACATCAAGGCTATAACTATTATCTTTCGATAAATTGTAATAAACCACCTCAACACCCTCCTTAACATACTCATAATAAGAAGAAAAGGTAGGAATAGTAATGATGATTTTTTTCTTAGTAAAGTTATGGATAACAGCCTGAATGATCTCGATAGCTCCATTGCCGATAAAGATATTTCCAGAATCAATTTTTAAGAAATCAGCTAGAATCTCGGCAATTACCCCATTTTGCGAAGGATAGCTCTCCAGTAAATCCCTAATATTACCAGTGTGCAAAATTTCCTTATTAAAATATTCAATAAAAAGATCCGTTGCATAAGGATTAGATAAAAAGCAAGCATCTACTTTAATGTCTACCTCAGGAAGTTTTTGTTTAAATGTAAAGAAACTAGGAGAATGAGATCCTGCCTCATTCTTTAATATTTCAATTTTCTTTACAACTTTCAGCTCGTCATTAGTAAATTTTATCATCACAGTATAAATTAAATCTTGGTAATCACTTGGTAATCCTTCATTATGCTATCTCTGCCCGACATTAACATTGTCGAATAGTTCCTTGAATGTGCATTTGCAGATGCCTGGATATGATAATTCAATTTGAAAAACAATCTTCCATTTAGCTTGATCATCTTTTTATCGGGATGGTTCAGGGCCTCTTTAAGTACATCACAATAGCCATTTACACTTATATCTTTACTTAAAAACCCTGTTTTTCCGTGTTTAATCATTTGCTTGATGCCACCTACAGGAGTACAAACCGGCATACAGCCTATAGACAAAGCTTCAATTAAAGAAATTGGCATTCCTTCAAATATGCTCGAAAGGCAAAACGCATCCGCTATACTCAAATAATCAACAACATTGTGCTTACCCCCGACAAACTCTATATATGGATCGTCATTAACTACCGCTAACAGATGTTGATACAACCGTTTATCCTTAACCTCACCAATGATAATCAGCTTACATTTCTTTTCTTCAGCAGCATTAAATTGTTGCACAGCCTTTATCAACAGCTCCTGATTCTTTTCAAATGCGATGCGTCCAACATGTACTAGAATGAAATTATCATCAGTTTCTTTATACTTTTCTCTTAGTAATGGATACGCATCACTTGTAACCAAATCCTGCCGTCCATTCTCAATAAGGATGTCATTGTTAAGCTTATAATAAGCTCTATATGTTTTGCTGCCATCATTAGAGATGGTAACTGGATTTACCTTATTTGATTTGTACCATATTTTCCGAAAGCTCTTGATCAGAAAATTTGGACATTCAGCAACCGCTGTATTATGAATGGTATGAAAACAGAGTGTGTTCTTATTTACGAAAAGGAAAAAAGCAAGGTATTCAAAACCATTCAAATGTGAATGCAAAACATGCGGGTTAGCTTTGATCAGCCATTTAGTTAATGCAATAAAGACACTCAGGCTAAACCCCCTTTCTTTATTAAAAGAAACATACCTAACAGCTTTATGAATATCCTTTACGAAAGTATTCTCTTCATCATTTGCGCAGATAGAAACCAAAAACACTTCGTATTGATTATCTTTTGCAAGTTCATTGCATAAATCAACTACAAAGCGTTCTGCTCCACCTTTGGTCAGATCGCCAATAAGGTGCATTATTTTGACTTTCTCCATTATTTTATTGAGCTGAAAATTAATTCTCTTAGGAATGATGAACACTAATATTTGACAGATCATCTACTTTCAATTCTGTATTCCTGCTTAGCAAAAAATTGAGGTGTAGAATTGCGAAATAGAGAAAGAATGTTGGACCATTTGCACTAACAAGCCATGAATTATGAGACAAAGAATTGATAGAAACAGCAATGAATGAACAGCAAAGACAAATCATTAAGGCATACTCCTTCTTCCTTACATTTCGAAATGCATTTACGATTATTTTTCCTATTCTGTAATACAAACCAATTAATAGTCCTAAACCTAAAAATGGACCTACATAAGTGAGAAACATCAGATAGGCATTATGAGAGGTAAGTCCTGAAGAAAACACTTCATTACGATAGGTCACATCAGACCAGTTCTTCCCGTAAAATATTAGCCCATATGGATATTCAGCATAAATTCTTAAATTTTCTGCAGCAAGAGTAGATCTGTTGTATTCTTGCATGTTGTGATCATTCTTAGTAAGGATATTATTATAAGAATCCAGATTATCCTTCAAAACATAGGTGTAAAAAACAAATGCAGCACATACAGCTAATACCACGATAAAAATCGCTTTGTAGTTATAATACATCAAAAGAAATACAAAAGCAGCGCAAACAAAACCAACAAATACCGAACGTTGCATACCCAGATAAATAAAAAGCAAACAGACAAGAAGGCTTATAATTTTGATTGGAATGGCTTTTTTAAATGCGAACGTAAAAATTAAAAGAAATGGAACAAGAGCAGCTAGCTGATACCCAAAATTGAATTGGTATATGGCTATACCAGAAGGACTCTGCACCACAGGTTCCCCCATAAGTTTTGATCTCAAATCGTTTATCTGTGACAAATAATACGGATTAAGAACCATTACAAGAGCTGAAAAAGTCAGTAGGCCTATAAAAATATAAATACTGATATTAAACCTCTTTCTATTTGTCCCAACAAAGTAGTTAAAATAAATGGCGCACATTCCAATAGCTAAAATATTAGCTATAAACACCATATAATCAGAAAAACCAATGACATTATACAAGAAAATAGCCAAACAGAAAAGCAAAAGCTCACGGTTGTACAAGAACGCTATTCTTTCCTGATCTCTAAACAAAAAAACAAGTGGAACACAGAAAATCAGGGGTGTTGGAATTCTAAAAAAGTCTGTCATAAAAACACCAAAGGACAGAGTGTATAGGTACATCACTACAAGTACAGCTGCAATTAGTTTCATATCAGATGCTATTCTATATTTTGTTTGAAAGTATTTATGAAGCTTTGAGCATCATTTATGGCATTAAAATATCTTTCCTGCGCATTTTTTGCGATTTGCTTATAATCTTCATAATGAGCAGCCATATGCTCCAAACGAGTTTCTAATTCCTGCAAGTTCCAACTCACAGGAACATAGGTTTCGTTTTCTACAAACAGATCAGGAAACGTTTCCAGATGGTTCATCGACGGTTTTATAAGTACAGAACCTGCAATGAATGTTTCAAAGTCACGATAACAAATCTCTCCCCATCCAAACGGACTAATACTTAGTTTAGAATCTCTCAGTTCTTTCCAATATTTTGCTTTACTTACATTACCACCACTTGCTATAGTTAGATTCAGCCTTTCAAAAAGACGCAATACATGATTTCTTTGATAAGAGATCATATTTTTATCAGCTTTATCCTTATGGATTGTTCCCCGAAAGGCAAGGTCATATTTTCTTATTTTATCATAAGCAGATAATCGGGTTGGATATAGGCTATAGCTCAAATAATTACTTAACCTGCTCATTTTATACCCAAAGTATCTGTAATCATTAAATCCGATGTTCCATCCCAACTTAATTTTATGAAGTTGATCTTTTGGGCAGGCCACAAATGTTGTTCTTTGGTCTTCCGGCATTGAGTTTAACCATATCCTGATGTCATTTTGTTCACTTGAAGTATAGTAATCAATATCTTTAAGTCTTTGCTTTTTCATAAAAACATCAACCAGAGCTATAATCGGGAAATCACTTGAGCCAGTAGAATCAGCTGCATCAAACCAAATCACCTTTCCTGCTGTACTTTTCATTTCTAATAAGTAAGCCATCAATTCATCTTCATTCTGTGTAGATCTGGTATGTATGTTTTGCCAGCCATCGGCAAAATACCTGGAATGTATCAACAAATAATCTGCTCCTTTCAGCCTTTTATCCTTATGGTCAGAGTAGATTTCTACCCTCAGATCTTGTTCAAAGAAAAGCTTCCTCCAACGATAAAAATGATGTGTTTCGCCATAAAACCTTTTAGATGGCCAATCCAAAATTTTCAATACTTTCATCTGCTAATGATACTTTTCAGCGTATACGAAATGATCTTCAAATCAACCCAAAGGTTATGGTGCTCAATGTATTTTAAATTCTGACTAATCTTTGAAGGGATAATGGTATTGATATAAAAACTCTCAGGATCCTCAGCCTTAGCAAGCAGCTGATTCTCGTCAATGTACTGGATGGAAGCCCAATCAGTAATACCTGGTTTTACTGTAAGTACCTTTTTTTGAAAAGCGTCATAGAGCATAACGTACTTAAGCACCTCTGGTCTGGGGCCAACAAAACTCATTTCCCCTTTCAAAATATTAATAAGCTGTGGAAGCTCATCAATTTTGTACTTCCTTAGCCAGCATCCAACACGAGTAATTCGAGCATCATGGTCACCGATAGTCAGTAAACCTGCCCTATCCGAATTGGCATACATCGTTCTAAACTTAATCAATTCAAAATTCTTCTGATTTAAACCTACCCGGAACTGCTTATAAAAAATACTCCCCTTAGAATCTAACTTCAAAAGAACAATAACCACCAGAAATACCGGCAGTAAAACCAATAAACCAGCCACAGAGAACAATACATCAAACACTCTTTTAGCATTCATGTCATTTAATTTTACGACAACACCTTAACCAATTTGTTAATCTCCGTAACCTGCTGTATCGATCCAATAACAGACTCAATAATAAAGTCTACCTCAATATCTGAGAGCTGAGGGTAGATTGGCAAGGATATTTCGCAAGCGTATTGTTTATAGCTATTGGGATAATTTTCGATCGCGTAGCCGATACTTTTGAAGTAAGTTAGCATTGGCATAGGTATAAAATGAACATTTACAATTACACCCCAGTTTACCAGCCCCTCTATAATCTGATCTCTCTGAACCTCTGTTATCCCTTTGATTCTTAAAGGAAAAAGATGATAAGAGGCTTCCCTGATTTCATCTTTCATTGTTGGTTCAATAAACCAATCATAAGATCTGAACGCCTGACAATATTTTAGGTATATATTTTTACGTAGCGGCAGCAGTGTTTTACTATATTGTCTGATTTGAGCCAAACCAATTGCAGCACAGATATCTGGCATGTTCATTTTGAAACCTTTAAAAAGAATATCATACCTCCAGTTTGCGCCTTTTGATTTGGCAAAAGCATCTCTGTTTTGTCCATTTAATGAGAATAGTTTTAAGAAACTGTATTCTTCCTGGTTGTCGAAAGGAGCAGGTAGATTTAAACAAATACATCCCCCTTCAGCAGTTGTAATATTTTTTACGGCATGAAATGAAAAAATAGTAACATCACATTTTTGAGCTGCAGGAAGTCCCTCATAGGTTGAACCTATTGAGTGGGCAGCATCAGACATCAATAATATTCTACCCAACTCCGATTGCTTAGCAGTAGCTGGAGCAAACATCCGTTTTATTTTAGGGTCACTTACAATTTTCCGTAATTCATTATAGTTACACGGTAGCCCTGCTATATCTACTCCTATAATAGCTTTCGTTTTAGCCGTTATTTTTCTTTTCACCATTACCGGATCAATAGTAAAATCATCCAGAATATCTACCATTACAGGTGTAGCACCACAGTGCAATACACACAAAGCTGTAGCACAATAAGAATAGGCTGGCACGATGACTTCATCCCCGTCTCCAATACCAAACCATTTAAGCATCATAATCGCACCAGATGTCCATGAATTTACACAAACGGTCGCTTTTGATCCCGTCAAACTTAACAATTCATATTCAAGGGCTTTAACTTTTGGCCCTGAAGTGATCCAGTTAGTCCGAAGACAATCAAGTACTTCATCAATCACTGCCTGATCAATAAACGGAGGAGAGAAAGGTATATTCATATCTTTAAGATTTTAATATTTAGAAAACTCAATAAGGATCAATGAAACCTGAATAGGTTTAGATATTATTTAGTATTAATTTTTCCCATTTAGCGAAAGTGTTTTCCAGGGAATTAGTCTGATTGATCAATTGGGCATTTACAGACATTTTTATTTTAAGAACAGGATCGCTCATTGTTCTTTTAATTGCTTGAGATAAATAGTTTATGCTATTTGCCTTAATCAACAGTCCATTTTTTTCATTTTCTATAATATCCGATGGGCCAAATTCACAATCGGTAGCTATACAAGCGCAACCTAAACTCATTGCCTCAACAAGTACGTTAGGATAACCTTCATTTCTCGAGGACAAGACAAACAATTCTGCTTGTCGATAATAATCCTGTAAGTTTTTTTGATAACCAATCAACTTCACACGATCATTTAGATTCAGTTCTTTGATCTGATTCTCTAAATTTTCACGCTCTCCTCCCTCACCGGAAATTAAAAGATCTACATCACTTAGCTCCAATTCAGCAAATGCTTGTATCAACAAATCGAACCCCTTTTGATGATCTAATCGACCCACACTTAAAATAAATTTATGCGGATAAACTCTTTCTAAGCAAGCTGAATTGAAATGACTAACCGGATTATTTATAACTTCAAAATTGCTTAGTCGACTAAATGATTTATTCTTTTTAAAACCATCGACCATTCCTTTTGAAGGAACAACTATCGCTTTTGATTTACTATACATTGCGGCAGATAACCATCTCAGAAAATAGTTAAACTGATTTACGGTATAATCTGGAGTAACACGTTCAGAAACCAGGTATGGAATATTTAAAATATTACAGGTTAGTCCAATCCAAAGATTAGCAGAAGTCATAAATGATATCACACAACTCGGTTTTTCTCTAACTAACAAATAAAGTAGCTTAGAAAATGTTACTGCTCCATACCACAGCCGATAAAGAAAATGTTCCTTCCTTTTATCGTGAATAAGAGAGACTATTTTTATACCCTTCTCTAAATAATAGGCCGGTTTAGCCTCATTTAGACAAACAATAGTAACTCCAAAACCTCTATTATACAAATAATTACTTAGGTTTGAAATTACCCTTTCTGCTCCGCCACCGTTGAGACTATTGATGGCAAAAATCAGTTTATGTTTCCTTACCATAAAGCAGTAATAGTTTGAAAAGCACTACTAAAATTAAAATATCGAATATCGAACAGAAAATATTGCTTAATGTAGATGTTCAATAATTCTCTTTTTTGACGTGATGAGTATTTGAAGTTTTTAACTGTCAAATTAAAATCACTTATCATTCTTGATTTCCTAACCTTTGGATCTATCTTACTCCATATACCCCCATCGTGAAGGCGATAACAAGCCATTATTTCAGGAAGTACATAGATCTTTTTCCCTGTGTTGGCTACGGCGTATAACTTTAAAAGTGTATCGGTGCCATAGGTTTCCAGATACCACCCCTGGTCTGTCACCTCTCTTACTTCTTCAATATTCCTCATCATTAGAGAACAAATCCTTGTTTCTTCTCTTTTTCCAAGCAAAACATCTTTGTAATCAAACTCCAGCTCTACCGGATTATCTTTTACATAAACAATTTTATCCTGGTCATCAATAACCTCAGTATGATGGCAGCAGATTACATAATCATCATTTGCCTCTAAAAAATCTACCTGTTTCTGCAGTTTAGAAGCATCAGTCCAAAAATCATCACCATCGCACATGGCCACATACTTTCCTTTTGCCTGACCTAGAATATCAATTTGATTTCTTATCGCTCCTATGTTCGTTTCATGACTGGTTAATTTAATGATATCAGGATACCGTTTGCAATAATCTTCAATAATTGCCCTTGTACTATCAGTAGATCTGTCTTCTCCGATAAGAATTTCATACTTAAAATTGGTTTCTTGCATTAAAAAACCATCTAAAGCCTGAGCAATATATTTTTCATGATTGTAGGTAATGCAGCATACCGACACCATTAAATCGTGTTGAGATTTGGCCATAATATTTTTATTTATCTAATTAAACAGCTCCGTTCCGCAGGCCTGCAAACACAGGCTGCAAGTTATTTACAGGAATAATATGATTCAATTTTGCAGCTTCAGCCGGATGATCATAGTTTTGAACTCTTAAAATCACTCTTGTGATCAAATCAAGATCACTACAGGTTAGAGTGTGATAGAGCGGTAAACAAAGAATTCTTCTGGAAATAGAATCACATATCGGCATAAAAGTCTGCTCTACATGAGGCAGCGTCGACAGTGATGGATAGAAATACCTGCGGCAATAAATCTTTTCATTCTCTAGTGCTTTCAAGCACTTTAGCATGAGCTCTTCACTGTTAAAAAGAACAGGAAAATAGGCATAATTATAATCCAGATTTTCATTTAATTTTGGATACCTGGCCTCCAGGTCGGTTAATGCTTTCCAATAATAAAATGACAGCAACCTTCTCTTGTCCAGAATTTCATCTACCTCCTTCAGATTACATAAGCCCATGGCCGCATGAAATTCGCAGTTTTTACCATTTATTCCCAATTCAGAAAACTCATCAGGACCATCATGACCAAAGTTCCTCATTAAAGCCATTTTCCTCAATAGTTCCGGACATTGCGTAAAAACAGCTCCCCCCTCAATAGTATGAAACACCTTTGTAGCATGAAAACTTGTAGTACTTATATCACCATACGCAAATACTGATTTGTTTTTATATTTTGTTCCAAAACAATGAGCAGCGTCATAAATGACCTTTAACGAATACCTGTCAGCTATTTCCTGTATCGCATCAATATCACAAGGGTTTCCATAAACATGAGTAGCAAGAATAGCCGATGTCTGAGGTGTTATTGCAGCCTCAATTTTTTTAGGATCTATGTTAAAAGTTCCCTCATCAATATCTACAAAAACAGGTTTGCATCCTTCCCACACAATACTATTTGTTGTTGCAACAAAAGAAAAAGGTGTAGTAATAACTTCTCCCTTTAAGCCCAGCGCTTTAATGGCAATTTGCAAAGCCATAGTGCCGTTTGAAACAAAAAGCAAGTGTTTAAGATCCAGATAACTCTTGAGTTTCAACTCAAGCTCATTTACCAATGGGCCGTTATTCGTAAGCCATTGGCGTTCCCAAATGCTGTGAATGTATTCCTCAAATTCGTGAACTTTTGGAAGAAAAGGTTTGGTTACAGGTATCATCTCTTTAGGATTAATTGTTTGAAATCATGAATTGGTGCAAGTCTTAAAATTGAACTGCTAGCCAGATAAATCAGAGCGAAAAAAAAGCAGTCTATTATAATTCTGGTAATATCTGGCAGCTGAAGCGTATTGAAACAGAGCCTATCAGCCATATAGCACAATACCCCTGCAAAAGCAGATGTAGCAATAATTGGAATAATGTCGACGATTTGTTCCCGGATGGAATAATTGATCAGCTTACCGCTATAAATTGAGTTGATGTAATAACCAATAAAATTGAACAGCAACTGAAAATACAATAACCCATATATCCCAAATGGGAACACACACAAAATGCCAACTATACAAATCGACTTTTTAATAAACTCTAGTTTCAGAATCAGGTCACTCCTGCCTTTAACTTTCAAAATATTAAGATTATAAGCATGTAAGGGGTACATAACACCTGCAATGCACAGAATCTGAAAGTAGGGAACCGCCGGCAGCCATTTGCTGGTTAGCAGAAACCTGAATAAAGGTTCTGCTACGACAGCCAACAAAATCAAGATGGGGGCATTCCAGAAAATAACTTGTTGCATTAATTTTTTGTACACCGCTTTCAATCTCAAGTCATCATCAGCTATTGAAGCGAACATCGGATAGGTAACTTTATTTATCACTGCCGAGATGTTTGCAATGGGAAGCTGACTAACTGAATCTGCCCTTGAATAAAAGCCCAGTTGTACAACAGAATAATATTTACCTATAATTAATACATATATATTTTTATAAAGAATATCCAGCAAACCGGTTAAGGTCATTTTATAACCAAAATAAAAGTGCTTCTTAAAACATTCCCTACTAAATACCCAACTAGGTGTCCAGCCAGAATAGATCCAGTGCATCACTGTCGACAAAAAAGATTGAAACAATCCCATCCAAACCAAACTCCAAACGCCATAACCCGCTAAGGCCAAAAAAACCCCCAACAATCCTCCAACCAATACTGCAGGAATCTGAATTTTCATCTGAATTTTAAAATTCATCTCCTTTGTTAACCGAGCATTCTGTACACCATAAAAAGCATTGATAATAAAATCCAATGCATAAATTCTAAGGATCAGCGTCAGCACATCCTGGTGATAAAATGAGGCCACCAAAGGAGCACAGAGGTAAACGATGCCATATAAAACTATGCTCCCTCCCAGATTAAAAAAGAAAACCGTTGAGTAGTCATCCTGTCCTAAATCCGATGAGCGTATTAATGACGATGCCAAACCGCTTTCTAAAAGAGAATTGCCTACAGCAATAAATACCGTTAGCATTGCAACAAGGCCAAATTCAGCAGGCAACAAAACCCTGGCCAGTATAATTCCAATACTAAAACCAATTAACTGCACACTAAACTGCTGCGTAAAATTCCAGATTAGTCCAGAAATTGTTTTCTTCCTTAAAGACATCGTAAAAGGTTTATTTCTGAAAGGAGCCAGAATACCCCTGTTTGTGGAATCTGTAGTTCCTTAAAAAATGAAGTATTGGCTTTTCCAAAAACCGGGTTACCAGCCATGCTATGCTTATCATAGAAATGATGCCTATAAAAATTACCAGGATTTCACTAGAGATATATTGTCCTAACTTTCTCATCAACACAAAACCGATATTTTGATGCAGCAGATATAATGGATAAGAGATATAACCAAGAAATACAAAAGGTTTCCAGGCAAACATTTCTAATTTTCCATAAACAAACAGATAGAATAAACAGAATATAAATAGAAACACTCCAAAACAAATCAGAGTAGGGTTTTCTACTACACCGGCTAAAAAACAAAGGCCTATTAATGCATGCTCATGCCAGTCTCCCTTGTCAAATTTTATTTTGTAAAAAAGAATTCCGGCCAGAAAAAACATTCCATACTGTAAATTCAAAAAATAAGCTCCAAACGGAAGTGTAAACAGGCTATTACTTATCATGAGCGTTAACCAAATCAATGCGACTGTTCTCACTTTGCCAAGTAATTTCAATTGAAACAAGCCCCCCATAAATGCGTAAAAAAACAATTCGGGTATCAACGACCAGTAGGCCCCATCTACACTTTTTATATTAAAAACCCCTTGGATCATCGTAAAATTCATCAGTAGAACCGAAATACTATTTGATTCCATTTTCGGATCCTGAGAGAGATTTACGATTAAAAAAGTCAGACATACACAAATCCAATACGTTGGATATAGTCTTGAGAATCTTTTGTAAGCAAAGTCTTCCAATGAAGTTTTTCCCTGAAGTGACATGAAGATTACGAAGCCNCTNATCATAAAAAACAGNTCTACTCCGTAACGACCAATNTCCCAATCGAACTTTGCAGGATAATCATGNCCAAAATTAAGTCTGAACTTAGATGTGTAATGAAATACAACTACATTAAGAGCAGCAATTCCTCTTAAAACATCCAATTCTTTTAAGCGTACCATAATTTTTAAAGTTTTTAGCCACTCTGGCCGCTCTCAGACCTCAATTAGTTAATAAGTTCAAGGCTATTTATTGGCACTTTTGTAGTCAAAACACAATTCAGACTATCAATTACAACAATCACTGTGCTTTGCTGAACTTTGATGACATGACCTTCTTTAAGGTTCATAAACCCTTCTTTAATTTTAACCCTATCACCAACTTCCAAATTCTGAAAATTCATAACCTCAGTATCAGGAAATATTTCAAGGCAATGTTTTATATCATCTATAACACTCGGTCTAACCTGTGCGGGTTTCCCCATGTAATACACAAAGTTCATTACCCCCAGAGTAACCCTTACTTTAAGTTCCTCCCGTGGATTTATAAACACAAAAACATAAGAATTAAACAGAGGCAGTTCTACTTCTTTTACTCTATCAGCCCATTTATTCTTTACCTTTCTTACCGGACAATAGCTGGTGATGCCTTGTAGTTTAAGCAACTCATCAACTTTTTTTTCCCATCTTGGGCGAGTGTAGATTACATACCATCTGCGTGGCATATTGGTTTTAATAGTAGATAGGTTTTCCATATCGTTTATTTGAGAAAATTAACCAGAGTACGGGACGGCTATAGCTTCGCTACCTCACTTACATGATATTTAGTAACTTTAAGGAAAGACCCTATTACTCACCCTCCATTTTTTGACTACATATCGGCCATTTACCGATCTTCCACTATACCCAACTCAAACCAGATTTAGTAGCCCCGCCTATGCCTGATAAGCATAGCCACCATATCTATAAGCATTTCTATTCTCTTTTTTAGCATCATTAAACACAATCATTGGATTTACCAATCTTCTGTTCTCACAAATCTCTTCAAATATCGCAAGGTCATTTTTATTGGTGTAATTGTACCTAACCAGATAAATACTTGAGTCTGCATGTTCAGCTAATGTAAATGCATCTGCTACATGACCAACAGGAGAAGTATCCACTATAATATAATCAAACCGTTTTTTTAGTTCATGAAACAATATCCTAAGTTTATGGCTCATTAAAATCTCTGATGGGCTATCTGATATCTCACCACAACCTATCACATATAGATTATCAGATTGAGGTGCTTTTATCAAAATATCATCTACCTGAATGCTTTCTGATTTCAAATACTCCGACAATCCCACTTTTGCTTTGATGTTCATATTGTTAAGCAAATCCGGCTTGCGTAAATCAAACTCTAGTATCGCCACCTTTTTCTCAACTAATGATAAAGTGATGCCCAGGTTGATGCTGAAAAATGTCTTTCCTTCACCCTTTGTAGTAGAAGTTACCAGCAGCACCTTATTGGTCTTGCTAGTGTTCATAAATTGCAGGTTAGAACGTATGTACCTGAAAAGTTCGGAGATTGTTGTGCTTTTATCTTTATGAACAACAACTGACTCCCCAATTGCTTTATGACTAAGCTCTCCCAGAATTTTCCCATTCATGGCAATGTATTCAATGTCATAAATATCCCTGATCTTATTGTTCATTTTATCCTTAACATAGATTATGGAAAAGGGAACAAACAAACCTGCCATCATTCCCAACATGTAAATCAACTGTACTTTTGGTTTAGCTGGAGTTGGATCATATGCAGCTCTGTCTATGATTTGAGAAGTAGGTATTGTCGCTGATAGAGAAAGCTCTGTTTCTTCTCTTTTTTGCAGTAAATACTGATAAAGAGAGGTTTTAACACTTTGTTCTCTGCTCCTCTCCAAAAGCCCGCGTTCAATAACAGGAACGCTATTTAATTTTGCCGCAAATTGAGAGGTTTTACTATTCAACTTATTTCTCTCTAAAGTTAATCCTCTTCTGATCTGGTTAAGGTTCTCCAGCAAGTTAGATTTTAAGCCGGTTAATTGTTCTGTTAAATTGATAACTAAAGGGTTACTCTCACTGCTATTGCGCAAAAGCCTCTGTCTTTCAATCTGCAAATTATTATATTTATCTGTAAGGCTCAATAGTGTAGGATCTTTTAAGCCCAATGTGCTTGGAACCAATTCAAATTCACCATCTGCACTTTTTAGATAAGAAATTATAGACTGGATAAGGCTCAACTGTACCTCGCTGGTAGCAAGCTGCTCGTTGTAATTACCCGAAGATTGTAAGTTCATCTGAGCATCCGCGCTCAACTCAGTAATCCTGTTATCTCTTTTGTAATTTTCTACATCATGCTCAACGCCCGACAGGTTATTGGTTAACAATTTCAGCTTACCATCTATAAACTTAATCGTGTTTAGGGCCATTAAGTTTTTGTTACTCACATTCTCCATATTATACCTGTCTATCAATGTATTTAGAATATCTACACCACGTTGAGGTATAGCATCCAAAACACTTATAACAACGGTATTAGCGTCCTTAATAACCGGCAAAACCACCAAACCACTTGCGCTGTAAGCCTGAGCAAGACCACGCAGGTTTACAAAACCTATATTTACCGTCTTATTCGAAACCTCAAAGCTGGGCCCCTTTATGACTACGACACTAAACTCTGGGCGTGTAATCGTACTGCCAAACTTATAAATTGTCTCTTTACCCTTTTCACCTAATCTAAATTGATTCTCGTTTATCGCTTTTAAAGTGAGTCTTAATTTATAAGCATTGTCATTAAGTTTATTTACAATTACTTCCATAGGTAAGGTTTTACCATACAACTCCTGCTTTTTAAGCGGAAGCTTATAGGAGTAGCTAACATTCATTTTAAGATCAGAGAATACCTTATAAATCAAGTCCCTGGACCGCATAACCTCCATTTCATCATCAACAGTTTTAGAAGTCCTGAACATATTAAGATCACTAAAAGCAGTCCCTTTTAAAAGACCATCTCCTTTTGAATCATCCTGAACCAATAATGTGCTTGTTACCTTATATTTTGATACTGTAGCTTGAAGATAAAACCAGGCTCCTCCGACGCCTAAAATAAGTGCAAGTCCAAAGAAATACCAATACTTAGCATACTTCATAATCTGCATCTTTAAATCAGGATTATTTATCGGAGTTTGTTTGTTGTAAGCCATCACAATAAGTTTTAAAGTTTACACTACCTATTCAAGAATGTTGTAGCCAAAACAGCAACAGCAGATATTGCAGCAACTACCAGTGGCATTAATCGATTATTATTACTCACCTCAACAGATTTTGCCTTATCAGGCTCTACATAGATCACATCATTTTGTTTCAGATAGAAATAAGGAGAGTTGAGAACATCTTTACTGTTAAGATTTACACGCTCCATCATTCTGATTCCATCTACTTCTCTGATCAGTAAAACATTCTCTCTTTTTCCATAAGGTGTCATATCACCCGCCAGACCAAGAGCCTCCAGCAGGTTTATTTTTTCGTTGGTTACCGTAAATGTTGATGGATGATTGACCTCACCGATAACTGTAACTCTAAAATTCATGAACTTTATATTTACAATTGCATTCTTCACATACTTATTTAATTCTGTTTCCATTAGTGCCTGCGCCTGCCCTATTGTTAAACCTTCCAGTTTAACCTGCCCAAGTACCGGAAACTTTATACTGCCTCCATTACTAACCCTGTATCCTTCTCTTTCATACATTCCATTCATTGTTGGATTACCTGGAACTGAGGCAAACAGGACATTAGATTCTGGACTGGTACTATTTACGGTAATGCCTAGTATGTCATTTTTAAGAATGGTAGGTTCACCGGTATCTAAAACTTGTGAAGTACTTTCGCTTGCTCCCTTCAGATCACTGAAATAGACTAAATTCCTTTGTCTGGAACAACTACTTAATGTTATTGCCACTAAGTAACATAAGACGTATTTTAGATTCATAAAATGTAATTTAAGTTAAACACAATAAATGTTTGATTAAATACTATGATATGAATTTACATACTAATTATAATCTATGAATCATACTTTAAGCAGTTGTAAAGGATATTGTAAATATTTCACAGTTATTTGCACATACCTGTGAAGGATTTTGCACAATACAGACACCCAAATTTCCTAAAAACTGGAATCATGTGATAGTGATGATTTCTCAGATAAGCAGAACATTAATTAACTACAATTGTTATTAAAGTGAATCAAGAGTTAAATCATGAAAACTATCATCGTTGCAACTGATTTCTCTGCCTCTGCATTAAATGCTGCAAGGTACGCCGCTTCTTTAAGCAAACAGCTTAACCTGAGGCAAATTGTATTGTACCACTCCTACGAATTACCTATTGCTACAGAAATTCCTTTTCCGGAGTATCAGGACGACCACGCTTTACATGAAAAAAGCATCGCTTCCCTACTAAATCTAAAATCTGCAATTGCAGACTTTTATGCTGAAGATACCCTAATAACCATGGCAACAGATGATTCTCCCATAACAGCGGGATTAGATCTACTGAGCAAACAATACCCTGAATCGTTTGTAGCTATAGGCATAACCGGAAAAAGCCGAGGGCTAACAGCTTTAATTGGAAGCAACACCATTAGTATCGTTAAACATTCAAAAATACCTGTTCTGGTTGTACCAAATGAGTCTAACTATTCAATGATAAAAAATGTCGTGTTAAGTTGCGACCTAAAAGATGTCACTAAATGTAGTCCTGTTCTTACCATAAAGGAATTTGTACATGCCTTAAATGCAAAGCTTTTCCTTTTAAATGTAGATCACAATGAAGCACAACATTTTAATCCAGACACAATAGCAGAACAATATAATTTACACACGCTTTGGGATGATGAAACACCAGAGTATCATTACACCGATAATCCGGACATTTCCCTGGGTATAATGGAATTTGCAAAGCAACAACAATCGGGCATAGTAATAATCATTGCAAAAACCTACGGCTTCTTCGAGGGGCTATTTCATAAAAGTGTGACAAGAAAACTCGCTTTAAATACTCAATTACCCCTGTTGATATTAAAAGAGGAACAAATTTAATCTTAAGCTATATTTCAATACCATTGACATCGGTAGTCAATACCTCACTCATGTAATCGAAAAATGGACGCATATTCTTAAAAGTCTTAACTGCTTCATCAAAAAAGGATTCACTTAAAACTTCCTCATCTGTAAAGTGCCTTACTAGTAAAAACTGCTTGTAGCGAAGTAAATCAATATGCTCATGTTCTAAACTGAATCCTTTAGGCATAGTTTTCAGTTGATCACCTTTCAATGTTTCAAAGCTTTCAACAAATGATTCGTCACTTAATATTTCCCTTAAAGTTGTGGCATCAAAAGCAATATGATCCCTGATTTGTTTTAAATCCTGTGCAGAAGGGCCCCAAAATCCGCCAGCAATGAAACTATTACCTTTCTCTATATGATAATAATATCCACCCCTACGATACTTTGTTGCACGCCTAAAACTACCACTCCAATGTGTTTTATAAGGTGTTTTATCTTTAGAAAAGCGCGTATCTCTATAAATACGATATACACTCTTTTTACCCGATGGAGTTTCTATTACATCATCAATATTGAGCGCTTCTAATAAACCATCTGCAAAATCTTCAATAAAGCCTTGTTCTTTTTGAAATTCTTCCTTATGCGCGTTAAACCATTCTCTATTGTTGTTTTCGTTTATTTGGTTTAAGAAATCCAAACTTGAAGAATGTACCTGAGGTTTTGAGTGAAGCTTTGCCATTTGACAAAGTTAATTTAATTAAAAACTTTTCGCCTTCCATATTTAATTCACCGAACAAGCCACATGCGTAATAAAACCGTAATTAAAAGCAGACAAACTATAAGCTTAGACTTAAAATAAAGACAATACAGGTTAAAATAAGAATAATAAAAACGGTCTTAAACCAGATATAGGTACTCATGAGATGTAATTTAAATGCGTAAAACTTTAATACCCAAAATTAAATCCCTCACAAACTGATGCATAGTAAAAATCGACCGATTTAACAGAAGTAATAATCTTCTTATTACCTTTATTGCAAATGGCTATAAAGATATACTTCATTAGTGGCTTAGGTGCTGATAGACGTGCTTTTAAAAAGCTTATATTTCCTCCAGATTGCGAACTGATTCATTTGGATTGGATACCAGCAATAAAAAATGAAGCTCTTGAATCATATGCCGACAGACTGGCCATTTCTATAGATACTTCTACTCCATTCTACCTAATAGGCTTATCATTTGGAGGTATGTTGGCTACCGAAATAGCCAAAAAGCTTAAGCCTTTACATACTTTTATCATATCAAGCACCCCTGTTTTTAAAGAGTTGCCATGGTATTATAGAATGGCAGGGAGTTTAAGCTTGCAAAAGATTGTACCTGTTAGCTTATTAAAACGAGGCAACAATATTGGTTTAAAATTCCTGGGAGCCACAACCCGCGAAGAAACTGCATTGCTAAAACAACTGGTTATTGACAGTGATCCCATTTTCATGAAGTGGGCATTAACATCTATTTTAAGCTGGAGGAATAATGAAAGGCCACAAAACTTAACTCATATACACGGCACCACAGACAACATACTACCTATCAGATACAATAAGCCTGATATTACCATTGAAGGAGGAGGCCATTTCATGGTGTACGCCAATGCAGAAACTATTTCCAGATTAATAGTAAGCAAATTGGGTTTAATATAAAACGATAATTACACAGCTATGCTAAAAGAATCCCTAAAAACGCTCTTTACACGAGATCTAAACAAGGTTAAACTTGAAATTGAACAATATCAGAATGAAAAAAATATTTGGCGTATAGAAAATTCAATATCCAATTCCGCAGGTAATTTATGTTTGCACCTGGTTGGAAATCTGAAAACATTTATTGGTAAAGAGCTTGGCAAAACTGACTATATCAGAAATAGAGAACTAGAATTTTCACTCAAAGATGTCCCTAGAAATGAGTTAATAAAACAGCTAGAAGAAACCATTAAAGTAGTAAACCATTCAATTGATCAGTTAACAGAAGACGATCTTGAAAATGACTATCCTGAGGTAAAAGTTTTAGAAGATGACAGATCTGTAAAATACATGCTGATCTATTTAAGTTCTCACTTAGCTTATCATCTGGGCCAGATCAATTATCACAGACGTTTGTTAGACATTTAACACCCTTAACTCCTAATACTGAACAAATTGAATAAACGAACAGATTCGATTATTCATTAAATTAGTTCCAATGCTTTTTAAAGCATTTAGGCGTAACCTGAAAAGCCTTTAATGAGTAAGGAGATTTATCTTATTGTAAACAAGTATGAAAAAGTTAGAACTAAACAATCTAGGTGTTCAAGAAATGAACTCGGTTGAAATGACAAAAACTGAAGGTGGTGGTATATTATGGAGTTCATTAGGTGCTTTACTAGGTAACGTTGGCACAACTGTTAACTCAGTTCTAGGTGATACTTCTCAGTTTCTATCTAAGCAACTAGCTACTGTTTTTAGTTTAATCCGCACTCTGTAGGGGGAGTTTAATAGTTGACGGGCCTGACGATTAAATGTCTCAACATTGAATTGTCAGGCCTTTTTTTGCTTCAAATTGGCTACCTTAGTTAAGCAATTAACATTTAGAAAATGAGCGCAGAATCAACAATAATCTACCACTCAAAAATTGGCATAGGAATTTTACTCTTTATCATTTTTATAATCGGGGGTGTGTCGGCTATATTAATTATCAAGGGTGCATCTGTAGGCTTACTAACTTTAACCCCTGCTGTGCTTTTGATTTTAAACATCTATCTACAAACCTCCTATAAAATTACACCTAACAAAAAACTTTTAATTAAATCAGGAATATTATTTAATGCTCAAATTGATATTGAAACGATAAAGAAAATCCAATCTTCAAATTCAATCTTAAGCGGTCCAGCCCTTTCTATGGATCGACTTGAAATCTTTTATAATAAATATGACAGCATTTTAATCTCTCCAAAAAACACCCAAGATTTTATCACCAATTTGCTTGCCATCAATCCAGACATAAATGTATTAATCTAACTAACCAGTTATGAAAACCCTATCATTTATAATCCTGCTAATAGTAGTCACTGCTTGCGAGTCTAAAAACAACTCAAATGAAACACAACAGTACACTATAACACCTATTGAAGGCAGCAAAAATCTATACTTAACTGCTAAGGAATTTACGGGAGTAATCATAGCACCAGATACCTTGGCTACTACCCAGACAGACGCCCAATTTATGCCGTCAATTAAAGATATCTATGAAGCGGAACGCATTTTCAAAAAGTGTCTAATAGGGAATAATGCGGTCAAAGGTGGCAATCAAATAGATTCAACTATGATTCAGGCACCTTCAAAATACATCAGACAATATATAGGTTATAAAAACAAACAAGGCGAAATAACCATCCTTTTAAACTGTTTTACTAAAGAATCTGTGGGTAAACAAGATTATTGGAAGAAGGACATTATAGTAATTACTGATGGTGGCAACAATTATTTCAGCGTTCACATTAACCTTACAAAAGAGGATTGCTCTAATTTCACTGGCAACAGATAGTCTTAATATTCGATCACCCAACAAAATGATTAAAAATATTGAGATCTTTACTGTTCTAAAGTCATCACCAAACAGGCTCATATAATAATTTTGTACGGCTCAATGAAAATAAAGTTAACACTAACTGCCCTCCTGTTTACCATGTTTATTTCATGCAAAAAGCATACCGATGAAATAAGTGTAATTCAACCTCCAATTAAGTTCTCAAAAATTGAGTCATTTTTCACTCCGTATAAAAACGGCCAACCTATAACATCGGAGACATTTATATTTTCAAACAAAACCTTTGACGAGAATGGTAATTTGACCTCTTCTCTACATCGTTTTCTTCGTTATTCTGATTTTGATCTAAGAACCAATACTCTTATACGGACAACCTATAAATACGATAACGGTAGATTAATTGAAAAAGATGCATTAGAACTTAACAGCCAGCTTTTTGATATAGACAATAAATTTACCTACAGCTATACAAATAATGGAGATACTGCTGAAATTAATAGGTACGATAACAAGACTGGTCAATTGCAAAACAGAAAAGGATACATCTATGGAAGCAATGGTAAAAAATCAAGGATAATTGACTATAGGGTTTCTGATGATGAATATGGCGTTGCCGGATCAGAATTCTACAGTGAGTTTTACAAATATGACAACAACAAAAATATAATTGAGTGTGCAGTTATAATACCCAACATTCCTAATGCAATCAATTATACTAAAACCTATACATACAACTCAAAAAATGATTTATTGACGGCGAGCAGCACTTATAGTGTTACTCCATACTTTGAGGCAAAGTATACTTATAACGAAAAGGGACTAATAACTGAATATATCGAAATCTCCTATTCTGGTTCTTTAAAACCAAATAGCACTAATCGTTTTGTAAACACCTACCAAGACGGTTTGTTATCAAAACAGACTCTTTATAAAAAGTACAACACCGAATACTATTTGGCTGGCGTTTTTGAATATGTATACACCAAGTAGTCGTTATTGTTACTTATTTCCAAAATTACAAATAGAGCCCGGAGATTTTGTTTAACCAACTATGAGTGTAACCCTTACTGCAAATTCACCTAATCAAAATATTCCTTTTAGATGGATAGTAGGGATAACCAGCTTAGCCTTTGTTGTGGCTCAGCTGGATGTGTCCATCGTTAATATTGCATTACCACCTATTGCCAAAACTTACCAGGCAAGCATAAGTACTTTGCAATGGGTTATTGATGCTTATACCCTAGCCTTTGCCGTACTTATGCTATCGGCAGGGAACTTAAGTGATCTTTTAGGCGCAAAACGTATATTTCAACTTGGCATTTGCATTTTCGGGATCGCTTCAATCGGCTGTGGTTTTGCAACAAGTACCAATATGCTCATCGGATTTAGAGTACTTCAGGGTGTTGGCGCAGCTACCATGATTCCCAGTTCACTTGCCATCCTTAATCAGGCATTTGCCCTTGATCCTGCCAAGCGCGTACGCGCCATAGGTTTGTGGACTGCTGCCGGAAGTGCCGCAATAGCAGCAGGCCCCATTGTTGGTGGCTTACTCATTGAGATCAGTAACTGGCGTTACATCTTCTTTGTTAATGTACCACTTTGCCTGGCTGGTTTCTTGTTCAGCTTTCGCCTTGTCCAAAACAAAGTGTCCGTAAATAAAGGATTCGACATTGCCGGGCAAATCACCTGGATGCTTTCCATCACGGCATTAATAGCTGTAATTATAGAATGGCCCAACTATGGTTTTAAAGATCCTATAGTATTTGGAGGTTTGCTTTTCAGCGCAGCAATGTTAATTACCTTTCTAATGATCGAAAAGAAGGTAAAGCACCCTATGCTACCACTTCACCTTTTCGACTCTCCTACTTTTAATGTGCTTCTATTATTGGGAGCCGTTTTAAATGGTGCCTATTATGGAACTGTATTCACCTTAAGCTTATATCTGCAAAATGTACTGCATTATTCATCACTCAGTGCAGGTCTTGCATTTCTGCCATTAACAGTCGGATTTGTAATTTCTAATCTTTTGAGCGGTCGGGTCATCAATAGATACGGCATACGTAGGCCAATTTTAATAGGTCTTGCAATGTTTGCGCTCGGATTTTCCGGATTGTTTATAGCTAAAGACAACACCCCCTATTGGCAGCTATTCTTACCCTTCTTCACTATCCCAATGGGAATGGGACTAGCAGTTCCGGCAATGACTACAGGTATTCTGGCCAGCGTAGACAAATCGCTTTCAGGCACTGCCTCTGCTGCATTAAATACGATAAGACAAACTGCTGGAGCTATCGGGGTTGCAATTTTTGGAGCAATCGGTGTAGGANGAAATACAGCTATATTACATTCCATTTCTGTAAGTGCAANAATTACTGTCGGATGCACACTGGCAATAATTGCTTTAATTTTCAGATACCTTAAGAATCAAAAATAGTAGCNTGTCATTATTTCGCTTTTACTGAAAAAATTTCAGTAAAAGCCATATAGATCAGGCTTTTTGCGCCAGAAACCGACATTTGGCATGAGACTTGAAAAACACCTATTAGTTAAATTGTTATAAAATTAATTAACTATTATGGGGCTAGCAGGATATTATATAATAGCAGGAATCATGTTTATAATCGGGCTTATTGTAAGTAACCGGTTGAAAAGCAAATTTGCAGAATATAGCCAAGTGGGTTTACGTAATGGCTTAAGTGGTAAAGAAATTGCAGAGAAGATGCTTCATGACAATGGCATATACAACGTAAGCGTCATTTCAACTCCTGGTCACTTGAGCGACCACTACAACCCAGGAGATAGAACTGTAAATCTCAGTGAAGATGTTTACTACGGACGAAGCGTTTCTGCTGCCGCTGTAGCAGCACATGAGTGTGGTCATGCCGTACAACATGCTACTGCATACAGCATGTTAAAATTTAGAAGTGCGATCGTTCCATTGGTAAATATCAGTTCACAACTGTCGCAATGGATTATACTTGCCGGACTTGGTTTTATGTTTGGAGCCGCCAATCCTACCGTTCTATTGGTTGGAATTGCACTATTTGCCGTAACAACAGTTTTTACAGTTATTACGTTACCAGTTGAATATGACGCGAGTAACCGTGCTTTACGCTGGCTTGAAAACAACAACATGACTACAGCTGCTGAGCATGACCAAGCTGCCGACGCCTTAAAATGGGCTGCCAGAACCTATGTAGTCGCCGCTATCAGCTCTGTAGCTACATTACTGTACTATATCTTACTATTTGTAAACAGCAGGGATAGGCATTAAACTATCCCTGTTTATCTACCTGAAAAAATAATTTCTAACCACCTGTTGCTTTTTCGGTTTCGTGCTCGTTCTAATGGTAATAACGTTAATGGCCATTAACACAATACTATTTTAATTCACAAAACCTTAAAAATGAAAACAACAAAAAACTACCTATCGCCAGTTGCTAAAACATTAGTATTCGCCCTAACGTTAACAAGTATCTTCAGTTCATGTAAAAAAGACAAGGACAATCCTACCCCCACCCCTAAACCTGCAAACTTATCTATAATTCATGCAGCACCAGGAGCACCTGAACTTTCTTTCTTTATTGATAAAGTAAAAAAGAATACAACAGCATTAACATACAATACGGTAATCGCTTACCAATCAGTTAAGTCTGGTAAACAAGAATTCAGTGTAACCAAAAAAGACGTTACTGACATCCTTGTAAAAGTCGATGGAACATTGGATGCCAATAAATCATATTCTGCATTTGTTGCCGACAAAACTGCCAATGCACTTGTAGTTGTTGTAGATGATCTTACCGCTCCAACTGCTGATAAAGCAAAAATCCGTTTCATCAATTTAAGTCCTGATGCAGGCAATGTAGACTTAGCAGTTACAGGAAAAACAGAAGTGCTCGTAGCAAAAAAAGCATTTAAGGAATCTAGTGATTTCATTAACAGCACTGAAGTTGGTGCAGAAATCAATTTTGAAATCAGAGAAAATGGTAAGGCAACTGTACTTGCTACACTACCTAAAGTTAAAATTGAAAAGGGAAAAATATACACCATCTATGCAAAAGGTCTTAAAGCTGCTACAAACGACACCAAGCTTGGCCTGGCAGTTCTTACCAATAAATAACCACACGTAAATTCTCGGGTTGCTGCAATCTGTTTGATTACAGCAGCCCTTTTATATGTTCTGTGTAAGAAACATCAGAAACGCGGATAACGGTTATACTAATCCTGTAAGAGTGTTAAGAAAACTCCCTAAGCTTAAGGAAATTATTGCTGGCGTTGCTGATCAAAAAGACACGTCAAAGGAAGTCATGTATAAAACCTATTACGGGTATCTGATGGCGGTGGTTATGCGTTACATCAACAACAGAAGTGATTCAGAAGAGCTTGTAAATGATACTTTTATCAAAATCTTCAACCACATTACGCAATTTCAGCTTTTAGAATCCGCTATTGATCCTGAGAAAACTTTTAGAGGTTGGATGGCAAAGATTGCTTCGCGCAATTGCATTGATTATCTCAGAAAAAGAAAAATCATTAACGGAGATTTCGATGATGTGGAAGAAGAAAAACACCCGCTGATTTATAGTCGTGCGCTCGATCAGCTTTATGTGGAGGATATCCTAAAATTGCTGAATACCCTTCCCGAATCGCAAAGGATAATATTTAACATGTTCGAAATTGAAGGATTCTCTCATGAGGAGATTTCAAAATCACTAAACATACCCGAAAACATCTGTAGAGTGTACTTGGGAAGAGCTAAACAGAAATTGAGAAAACTTTATAATGAATCTTTAATAGTTGAGGATGGAACATACGGATAAAGGACTAGAGGTTATTAAATCGCTTTTACAAAATAACGAAGAAGCTTATAGAGAAGGTTCATGGGAATCATTTTCAAAACAGAAACCAACTAAAAATAAAACAGCTGGATGGTTTTGGATTTCTGGAATTGCAGCTTCACTCCTTTTTATTGGATTTGTTTTTTTCTTGAAGGATCATCCTAAACCAATTCAATTGGTTGGTATTAAGATGAAAGCAGCACAGAAACAACTCATAAAAAAGGCTGTAACTAAGCCGGCTGTTACCAGTCAAGCGCCCATTCAAATTAAGGATAAGCACCCTGATAATGGAATCATTAACAACGCAGTCACCAATCAAAACAAACCTGAATCTTCACCTGAAAACACAACAATAGTTCAAACTACTCCCAAACAAGAACAAGTTGTTACAGATCGCCCAACCAACAAGAAGAATATAATCCCGTATCCAACATACCAACAATCAGAAACCAACAACAACACACGCACACAGAAGAAAGATAACTGGATGCTTGGAATGGCCATGGCTACCGATTTTAGTAATTCAAAGAAAATGGGGCTTGCGGTTGAAGCAGTTGTGGGTTATGTACTTAATCCAAAAATCACATTAATGCTTGGTGCAGGATATAGGCAAACATCTGCTTTTACAGAAAAAAATGGTCAAACTTTAAGTGCTTCAGATGAAAAACAATTAGAATCGGCTACAGTTCGGTTAACCGGAGTTGAAGTTCCATTGGCACTAAGATATAATGTAAACAAGCGCTTATATGCTAAGGTTGGTGTTTCTGCTTTTGCAACAATAAAACAAAGTGGAGAGCTAACCTTTCTAAGTTCAGTTGCTCATGTAGAAAGCATTGTAGATCCAAACGGAGAAACATATGATAAAACAGTCATCAGCGAAGTAAGATCCGTAGTAAACCTCGAAGAAGACGAACATCAAAATAAAGCAAACTATAAAAGCTTCATCAATATTTCTTTAGGCTATAAGTACCCCTTATTAAAAAACAAAACGATCACATTGGAGCCTTTCCTTAAACTCCCTATGCAAAGTTCCAAAATAGAGAACATAAAACTCTCTTCAGCCGGCTTAAGGCTCGGCATTGATTTTTAAAGCTTTATAGAATATATTCTTCAAAACAAATGGTTAAATTGCACCATACAAATCATTTATTATGGAGACTGTAGCTATCAATCATGACATTTCCTTACTTTATGTAACTGCCTCTTCTTTTCCTGATGGAGTAATGTCGGCTCATCAAAAACTGCATTCACTCATTCCGTTTGACAACAAAAGAGGCTATTTTGGACTATCACGTCCTGAACAAGGTGATGGTATCATTTACAGGGCAGCAGCTGAACAAATGAGTCCAGATGAAGCAAACGAACTTGGGCTGGAAACAATCACCATAAAAGCCGGAAAATACCTGTCCATTACTATCACTGATTTTATGAAAGATTTGCCTGCTGTCGGCAAAGCCTTTCAGGAATTGACTGATCAACCAGGTATAGATATGGAAGGATACTGTGTAGAACGCTATCCGAATAAAACAGATATACAATGCATGGTAAGGCTGCAAGACTAAATGGCAACTCTTTACTCCGTTTTTCATATTGTTTAATCCTCCAACAATTTGAGTCGGGTTGTTTTGTATCTTAGGTAAAAAGACTTCCAATAATGAAACTTCACTTTTATATATGGTTCTTTTCTTTAACAATGACCAGCAATTACCTTCATGGTCAAAGTATTAAAAAAGAAAAAACCAAAATAAACAACAGAACTCTTACTTACTACCATACAGAACCGTCGGTTAAAGCTATTGGAATCCTTGTTCTTCTAACCGGTACTGGGGAACCTGCGCAAAGCATTTTTACTAAAACAAATCTTCCTAAAGTATTGGCCGAAAAGGGCTATGTAACAATCATTCCAGAGATTCAGAATTTCCTCGTTGGTAATCAGTCTCAACTTGAGTTACTTGACGCTTTATTTGAAACGCAGGGCAGAAAATACAATGTCGTAAATTTTNTTGTAGGTGGGCTTTCAGCAGGTGGAGCCCTTGCCACCAGATATGCGGAATATTTANTCGCTAAAAACACNACACACAATTTAAGAGGACTNATCGCAATAGACCCTCCTCTTGACTTAGAACGNATTTACGTTTCCGCAGAAAGCCTGGTCAAGAAATGTGATGGCCTAATTAAAAAAGAAGGGTACAGCATCATAAATCAGTTAAATAACTCGTTAGGTGGCCCTCCGGAAAACCACCTCAATAATTACATTAATCAATCTTCCTACTCTGCAAGTGCAACTGATGGAGGAAATGCCAGGCACCTTAAAAATCTTCCTATTCGGTTATATAGTGAGCCTGATCTTGATTTTGTTCAAAAAACATATTGTTCAGAGTTGCAGTTCAACAATATCAATGCGTTTGATGTAGAGGGACTAAGTAAGTTTCTATTAAAAATAGGAAACACACAATCTAAGTATGTTAGTACAAAGGGCAAAGGATTTCATAGCTGGAACATTGTCGAGCCAGTAGAATGTACGGATTGGATTTTAAGCATTACTAAATAAAGTATTTACTTTACCGCCGAAACTACCAGCGCTGCATATTCCAGTGTCGCCTCCCCTTCTTTATTTTTAGACTTAAATAATTCGGATACCTCTTCTCTAATCTTTGCAATTGTAGTTTTATCTGCACCACTCAAAGCAGCAACTATTGGAGCACCAATATCTAACATAATCTCCCAATAGCGGTCAAAACTCAGATAATCGACCTTACCTCTTACCTGCTGTGTTACGATATTTTTAAAGCCAACCCTATTAAAAAGGTTTGAAATTAAATCCGGCTCCGCACAACGAAACATACCCGGAGCACCGGGCTCAGGCGAAGGAGTCGCGATATGTTTTTGAATAACACTCATGATCGTGGTAATCCAATCATTATGTTGTGGTCCATCCCAAACAGATGTCGATAGTTTACCATCAAATTTCAAGACCCTATACATCTGCCTTGCAGCCAACATCATATCAGGGAAAAACATAAATCCCATTCTGCAGCTAATGGCATCAAAAGTATCTTCTTCAAAAGGTAACTCACACACATCAGTAATCAGGGTTTCGTAATTACGTAGTCCCTTTATTTCAGCATTCTCAGCTGCGATTGCTAACATGTCCTCTGCAAGATCAGTTCCCGTTACCTTGCCATTAGGTATTAGTCCTGCTATGGTAAGTCCGGGCTCCCCTGTCCCTGCAGCAATATCCAAAACCTCATCATGATCCTTTAATTCAAGACTCTTAATAATGGCATCACCCATAGGTTTCAGAAAATTCATCGTAAACTCATCCCATTTTTTCCATCCGGGAGAAAATTTGTTCCACGTCATCCTTTGCTGCTCGCGGATATCTTCTACATGCGTTTCCATACAAAAATATTTATTGTACAGCCAGTTAACTGTAAATAAAGCTACCTAAATAAATGAGCAAACACAATAAAAAACCCCTAATGAGGATTAACTATCACAGGTTGTGATACGTTTTAATCAATGTTCCGTAGGTATTACTATAAAAACAATGCTAAATTTCTCACATAGTTAATTTATCAAAAATCGATTCTATCGAGGTTAAACCCGAAACTAAATAATAGGGATAAAAAAAATAAAATACCGATCTTGAGTTTATGTTAAATTGATTCAATGCGAATATCCATCTTTATGTAAGATATAAACACGTAAACTATGGCATCAGATCAGAAATTTGTTGATTTTATTGTTGATCAAATACGGGGAGCTGGAAAGATCAGCAGCAAGAAAATGTTTGGAGAGTATGGCCTATATGCTGATGAAAAAATGTTTGCTGTGGTTTGTGATAACAAACTGTTTGTTAAACCAACTGAAGCTGGACGACAGTTTATAGGAGACGTAGTTGAAGCCCCTCCCTATCCTGGAGCAAAACCCAGCTTTCTGATCGAAGAACAGATAGAAGACAGAGAATGGATCAGCGAACTAGTGAGAATCACAGCGGCAGCACTTCCAGAGTCTAAACCTAAAAAAAGCAAAAAGAAATAGGTGCTACCTGCAATCGGGCAGCACTTAAATCCTATTTCATAGAATGAAAACCAATATGGTTGCCTTCAGTATCTTCTGCAACGCCACAGAAACCGTACTCTCCCAGAGACATTTTCTCTGCAATCACTTTTCCTCCTGCTGCTGCCACTCTTGAGAGTTCAACGGCACAGTCTTCAGCATGAAAATAGACTAATGTACCTCCGGGACCTGGCTTGCCCATACTTGATTTAACCAAAGTACCACTGCTCCCAGGACCCATCATATCACCGGGAAATGCTATCATTTCAAAGTAGCAAGGGTCGTCTTTGTCAACTTTCATAGTATCCGGGGCCGCTAATTCAGATAATTGAACCTGCAATACCGACTCATAGAATTTCTTAGCTCTGGCCAGATCGTTTACACTGATTTCTGTCCAGACAAATGGGTTTTTAGCTGTCATGATTCTAAGTTTTAATAATGGGATAATTCCATCGATACTAAGTTCTTAAAATATAGCTTCAACAGTGAGGGGCAACTATGACAAAAGTCAGGGCAAATCGTGTCAATATAAACCTATCCACTCGACCCACTGCAATTCCGGATGCAACTCCTGATTGCAAAATTCAATATGTATTACCCTCCGCTTATTGTTACTGGTGGTACGACTAGAGCTATGCAGCAACAAGGGTTTCATAATCATTACACCGCCCTTGGGAACATTGCAAACATGCTCTGTCTCTTTAGACCAATCAATGTCTTCAGGCCTATAAATGTCTTTTAAATGAGAACTTGGAACAATTCTTAACGCTCCATTATGTTCATCTGTATCATCAAGATGAATGCGAACAGTATATATCTGCTTTAGAATATCCAAAGGAGGCTGAACCGAAAATTGATCCTGTTTAACCGTCCACTTAGTATAATCATCCAATTCCAACCTTCTATCTACCGATATAGTCAGGTCCTGATGATAGGAAACGAACCAGTTTGATTGTTCCGGTTTATCAAAATAAATAGACTTTATCACAAAATATCCCGAACCAAAAACACTTTGAATAAGTGTCTTAAATTCATCGTTAAGGATAAGCTCAGCTACTCCAGGCACTTCCCTTAAAAACTGTCTTATTGCAAATAAATCAGCAGACTTCCTAAAAGTTTTTCTGGAAGTATCAGATTGATTAATGAGTTGAAGGATTTCTTCAATCTGTCCATCTGTAAACACATTATCAATGGTGGTAAAACCTTCTTCCTCAATTTGAGCTTTGTACATATTCACATCTACCATGCTAACGAATATACAGATAGATTTAAATACTTAACAGAATATATCTTACCCGGTGCTTCGAACCGGGCCTTAACATTCGTAAAGTTTTCCTTAAAAAATGCACCCAGTTCCTTATCAGGGAAATTGTTCTTTTCCGCTAGTTTACTAAGGTATACACCAGGTGGTGTAAGCATCTAAAAAGATCATTTTCTTTTTTGCTTTCTTTTTAACTTGAGATCAAGCAAGATTATATTGAAATTGAATTCCCGATGATTCTTAAGCCCTGATTTCGATACTGAATAGAATGATGAGCGCAGCAAAACAACAATACCGCATTACACTTAAACGCCGAGAGTGAGTTAGTTTACTTATCATAAGATATTATTTGGTTACTTAAAGCTATGATCATTAAGCCCCAAAACATAATTCCTGTAAACACTTAATTAACAACCTTTAACACCATCAAAACATATCTCTACTGGTTCTGCTGATTAAAACAGAATTAGTGTTAAAAGACTGTTAAAGTAAAAGCAAGTAAGCATTAGATTGTTATATTTAGCTATGGAACAGCCGAACTTTAAAAAATTATTTCCCTTTCTTTTGCTCATCCTCCTTTCTTCTAAATTATTTGCTCAAGAAACAGGAATAGTTAGTAAGCTCAACAACGTTATCAAGCCAATTAACACGCTAAAACCTGATAGCAGCTTTATTGATATTGATTTCTTGTCCGAAATCCTTAGCACAAAGGAAATAATAGCACTTGGGGAAGTTACCCATGGAACCAAAGAAGTATATGCCTATAAGGATAGACTAATTCGCTATTTGGTTTCTAATCTTAATTATAAGACTATTGCTTTTGAGGCCGATTACAGAGGACTAGAGATAATAGACAACTATATAAATGGAACGATTGACAGTACTACGATGAGTCCTAATTACAAGCCCCTATTTCGATGGCTGAGAGAATACAACAAGACAAAGAGCGAGCAAAATAAAGTACATGTGTATGGCTTGGAAATTAGGGAGTTTAGTGGTGCGATTGATAAAATACTGGTTTCAAATAAGGATATTAATCAGCCAGATAGAGCAGTTTTATTAAAAATTAAAAACACTCAATTTGATAAAATTGAAAAAGAGAGTCTTGATAATTTCAGGAGGGTTTGTACTCGTTTATCGAAAAATTTGTACAGCAAAATGTTGATTCAGTTAATAGACAATTACCACAATTTTATTGGTACTAATAGCAAAATAGGTTTTAGAGATAAATACTTGGCAGAAAATTTAATTGCAATAAAACAAAGTACAAATGATAAAAAACTAATCATTTGGGCACATAATGGGCATGTTGCTAAAACCTCTCTATACAATAACCCTCCAATGGGAGAATATCTTAATAAACATTACGGTGATAAATATTATGTCATCGCCACTGATATAAACAAAGGAAATGTTAGTGTAAGAATATCTCCTGCTAAAAATAAACCTATTTCTGATTGGCAATCTTTATACTACCCTGAAGTAAATTCTAAAAAAGGTTACGAGTACTATTTTAAACAATGCAAGTACAAAAACTTTATTTTAGACGTCCATGAAGCTATTATTGACAATCAATTAAGTTCCTTTTTAACGCAACAAAAAGAAATGAGAATGATAGGCGGTTTAAGTTTTCCGGTAAATAAAAAATTATCAATAGCTAATAATTTTGATATGATTGTTTATTTTGACGAGACAAATAGTATCTAATTTTTGATAAATGATTCAAATACTACTTATCCTAAATAGCGTAATTTTTTTCTTCCTTGCCTCTATACATATCTACTGGGCGCTAGGTGGAAAATGGGGAGAAAATGCAGTTGTTCCGACTAATAGCAATGGCAAGAAGCTATTCAATCCAGGATTCATAGGTACATTTATAGTAGCATTAGGATTGCTGTTATTCATGCTGGCTGATCTCTCCTATAGCGGTTTGATAGAATTTGAACTAAGTAAAAACACCATGCATTATGCTATTTTAGCTATTGGCATAATTTTTCTTGTTCGGGCAATTGGCAATTTTAATAATGTAGGATTTACAAGAAGACATACACAAAGCGTATTTGCCAAGATGGATACTCGATATTACAGTCCTCTTTGTTTATTCATTGCTATAATCCACTTAATGGCTGGCTGTTTCTGCTAATGGGTCTGGAGATCTTAAGGTTTAAACTGTAAAAATTTCTGCGATCCATGTCGAGTATTATGATGACTGCTATGTAAAGAAATTATTCTATGTATGCCTATATTTACAATCCAATGTTTAAAAAAGAGCGAACTTTCACCATGCAACAAATCATTCATAGAAATTATAAGATTGCCGCTTACCTGATCTTTACAGCATCAGCAGTTACATTAATAAATCATGTGCTGCATCATGCTAAGCATATTGCTACAGGTAATCTGGCACTTGAAACAACACTCTTAATTGCTATTTTGGGTTATTTTGCTATCCTAGGTAAGGATTGGTTAAAGTGGGTACTAACTTTTATCACAGTAATTAGCGTGTTTGCATTACAGCCTATTTTAAAGGATTTCCATCTTTATCCAGTCTATGGTGTACTGAGT
>Ga0065714_10064530_pt1 | contig 41261 bp, 35 predicted proteins | sample MisRhiReplicate2_FD_59101 | JGI IMG/M metagenome (GOLD analysis project Ga0065714, IMG submission 59101) | Miscanthus rhizosphere microbial communities from Kellogg Biological Station, MSU, sample Rhizosphere Soil Replicate 2: eDNA_1 v2... | ecosystem: Host-associated > Plants > Roots >... | reverse complement strand
CGCAGCAGGGTGAGCCCCTCTGCGGTCGTCATCGTTCCGGCGGTATCGTAGACAACATCGAAGCGCTCGCCGATCTTGGACAGATCGGTTACACGATAGTCGAATAAGGACTGCACCCCTATAGCTCGCGCTCTTGGCATTGCCTCTGAGCTGCAACTGCCCGATACCGTGGCACCCAGCATTTGCGCGAGGTGCACGGTTAACTCCCCCACCGCACCGGTGCAGCCATTGACGAATACGTGCTTGCCTGGCTTCACGCCCGCTTTGTCTACGAGACCATTCCAGGCAGTGACACCTGGAGTTCCGAGGCATGCCGCATCCTCGAAGGAAATGGCGTCCGGCTTTTTGGCGAGGAAGGTTTCGTTGGTAACTACGGCACTGCCAAGTGCTCCGCTTTCCTTGATTCTTGAAAGACCAAACACTGCATCACCGGCCTTAAAACGCGTAACACCTGGGCCGACGGAGATTACGGTGCCGGAGAAGTCGCTTCCCATCGCACGAGGAAAAGACTTCCCCGTCACCATCTTCAGATAGCCGTTGCGTACCTTCCAGTCGATGGGATTAATAGACGCAAACTTGACCTTGACCGCGACCTGTCCTTTTTCTGGTGCCTGCAACTCGAAGTCTTCGAGTTGCATCGTTTCCGGGCCGCCATACTTGTGATACTGGATACGCTTCATAAAACACAGACTCGTTTGAGTTTGGCACGCCGACTTCGGTCAACGGTGAGTTGACGGACACGCAGTGGCGTCGCAGAGCTTGAGGCAGGGCTCCAATTGCGAGCCCAGCCGCCGAAATTTTAGTGAGGCTGTACCGTTGCCATGTAACTGGCAAACGGCGTGGCGTCGTAAATCACATTGGTGCAGGCGAGCTTGCCATCCTTGACCTTGATGAGTTCAGCAATAATAGAGTGCGGAACTGGATGCGTTTCCGCGTCATAGACCACTACAGCCTGCTCGTCGTCGCCATAGACTGCGAGAACAGTCAAATTCGTGATCATGCGGGCAAAACCGTCGTGAAACGCGCGAAATCGCTCAATCCCTTTCGTCTGCCCGATGGGTGAAGTACATACAACATCTTCGGCCGAGATCGAGAGAATCATCTCGACATCTTTGTTGGCGATTGCATTGACGTAAGAGCGGGCGATATCCAAGGCTTTGCCATTGGTATTGTTCATGATTGGTTTCCTGTTGAGTGGGAAGCCAATGTATCGCGCCGTAGTGACAGATTCTGTCAGCATTGTGTGTGCCCATTTGCCTTAGGCTAGACAAGCTTCGTTAAAAATGAACACTCGTTCTCAGCATCAGCGAATGAAGGAGGGTAAACCTGAGAATTGCGTAAGGTGTGTTGGGCGGACGCTTACGTCTGATCCGCCCCACCATGCATTGCTCGACGCGCGAATGCTCGCAGAGCTTTTCAAGACTTTGGCCTCCCGGCTTGTTTTGTCACCATAAAGGTACATAGCGACGTTGGTCGCTCAGCTTTGAACGGTGTCCTGCTGGTGATTTGAGTTTCACCATCGGTGGCGAAGGGACAAAGCTGGATTATTTCAAATTATGGCTCAGCCATAATTATTGCTTAGCCATAATTTTCACATCCAAAGCTCCCTTTAATCGGAGCAACACTTCGGCATCAGAACAGGTGGATACTCCCGCAGTTGCTGCAACGTCGAATCGCATAAGGTTGAGTCATGAATGATCCTCGTATCCCCAACATCAAGTCCGCGCACCATGTTCGGAAGACCTCGCCAGCGAATGAACCGATGGAAGGCCATCTATCCGTATCCCGAACTCTGGAGCTTCTCGCGGCTGACATGGACACGTATCCAGAGCGAATGCTGCCTGTGGATACGCGTCTGGTCGCTCGAATTTTTGCGCTAGTCGGTCAGGCAGATGTTGACTTCAATTCACCGCTCTCAGCGGAAGACGAGTAAATCAGGGTAACGAACCTAGACTCTCCAGTGCGGAAGCACTCACTCCGGTTTACTACCCCGGATGGATGTTCTGTACCTCTCGATGTCGAGCAGACAGCAGGGGCATAGGAATTACCATCAATTCGTTGATGCCCCTTCGAGAAGGTTTTAGAAAAAATGGAGAGTCAGAGCAGTTTCCTAAGCTTTTGGCTTTAGATGGCAGGCCTGCCGGCCAAAACGAATTGCTTTCGACTCAAGTGGTACTCTTCCCCTCAATCAACTGTTTACTTTGACGGAAGGCCGAAGCTGGCGATGAGGCTTGACGTCGCTAGAACACACATCACAATGAGCAAAGGTGTTGAGCCGAGTTTGTCCAGAATGACAGCAGCTGCGACGGGGCCTACGGCCTGTGCAACCAGCATTGGGCGGGCCAATAAGCCCATGCGAGTACCGTAGCCATCTTGCCCAAAGAGAGCCAGTGGTAGCGTCCCACGTGCAATGGTCAGAATCCCATTTCCAGCGCCATACAGCGCCATTGCAACGAATGCCAGCGATGGAATGGCCGGTATCAGTAGCCCGATTCCTATCCCGCTTAGCAGTATCGCGGCCTTGGCGGAGGTGGTCGGATGCAAATTTCGCCCTACGGAAAACTCCGCAAGTCGGGCTATTACTTGAGATGGCCCGATCATCATGCCGATGGCCAGTGCGGTCGCCGTAGCGATGCCGAGCAGCTTCAGCACATCAAGCAAATGGACAGAAATCGAAGAAACCACCAGCGACTGGAGTGTCAGTAGGGTAGCCAGTAGCAGGAAGAGACGATTATAGGATTTTGTGTGGTGGGCAGTGGTGCTGGAGGGATCACGGATAGGCGTAGTTCCGCTATTCGAAATCCTCTCACTCTTCGGAATTAGGAAGAGATGAATTGGCAATCCAATGACGAGGTGAGCTGCAGCTAGCGCCACACAGCTGTATCTCCAGCCAATCTGCTGCTCAAGACCGGCTATCAGTGGCCAGCCCAAAGTGCTCGCGAAGCCACCCAGCAGAGTAAGACCGGTCATTGAAGTCCGTGCACTTTCTCCGAATAGACGTCCGAGAGTCGAGAAGGCAGCGTCATATAGTCCGGCTGCCATGGCGACGCCAATGAATGTCCAGGCCAGGTAGTAGATGCCAAGGTTGCTCGCCATGCCTATCAACAGCAGTCCCAGTGACATCAGTATAGAACTGGTTGCCAGGACGGGACGGCCACCATGCCGATCTATCTGCCTCCCGACCATAGGAGAGCAGGCCCCTGCGACCAACAGCCCCCATGAAAGTCCGGCTACAGTGCTGGTAATTGACCATCCCATATCTCGTGCAATCGGCGTCGCAAGGACTGCGGGCAAATAGTATGTTGTACTCCACGCGAGTATCTGTGCGATGCCCATCGCCCAGGCCAGCCGGCGAACAACGTGAGTGTGCCGTGGCGGACATAGTCATGGGTTTGCGTGCGTATGTGGCCGATGCCCAATGGCAAGCCTGGTTGCGTGCGTTGCAGCGCTTGAACTTGGCTCTTTTCATCGCAGCAGAGCACCAACGCCTTATCCGGTGGCGCAAGGTACAGTCCGATGACGTCCCAGAATTTCTCTTCGAACTGAGGATCATTGGACAGCTTGAAGGTACGTGTGAGGTGCGGCTTGATGTCGTTGGCAGCCCAGATCCGCTGAACGCTGGCCGGAGAAATACCCGCGACACGCGCCATGCTACGGCAGCTCCAACAAGGCTGACCGATACGCGGTTGGGTGACTTGCTCAAGTGTTCGCTTCAAGGCTTCGGCAGGTAACGATGGCTTGCGACCTCGTCCCGGCAGATCCACCAGTCCTTCTAGACGTAGTGCCTGGAAACGCTTGCACCAGCGAGTAACGGAAACAAGGGAGAGCCCCGTCAGTTCGGCGATTTCTTTACGTGAATGACCTTGAACGGCCAACAGAATCACGCGTGCTCGGCGACCGTCGCGTTGGCTAATGGTGGCCGAGCGAACCCGCCGGCTCAGCTCGACCTGCTCATCATCACTGAGCACGATGTCTTGAGAGTTCATGGCTTCACCCAATATCCCGGTTGACGATGGAAGCTTAGCTCAAATGGAATATTTATTTTTGAGACGGGACTAGGTGAAGTACAGGGACAGTGGAGGTTTTCAGCGTATTCAAACAGCTAATTCTCGGAAAGTCTCTCCACATATTGAACGGCGGCTATATGAGGCCTATGTTCCATATCGCCCAGCTCCTCAACGCGGCTTAAGCGTAACACACCGAAATCCAGGAAATACACCCTGACTGCTTTGCAAGTGCAGTGCCTGAATAGCTGCTATACAGGATTCGTGGTGTACGCGAATCTCGCGTTATTGTTATATTTTAAATTAATGCCGGTTGAATCATAAAAAGTTCGGCTTAATTTTTCATGGCATGGATTGCTATATGGAATTGGCAGGAATTGCCAAGTTAAATTTACTTTACCGGCGTAGCCTCAGTAGCTTTCTTGTTTAGAGGTTTCGGCTATGAGTCAGGTAACCATCCTTGCAAGCGTAGAAGCATTTCTGCGCCGCCCACATGGCCTATTCATTGATGGACAGGCGACATCGGTAACGAATACTGCCGAACTGCCCGTGACCAACCCGGCGGATGGGTGTGTTATCGCCCGCGTCGGAGTCGCAAATAAGGCGGACATCGATGCTGCTGTCGAGTCGTCTCGAAAAGGCTTCAAGGCCTGGGGGCAGGCCTCCCCAGCCCATCGAGGCGCAGTCCTGCTGAAGCTGGCTGACCTGCTGGAAGCCAACAGCGAGGAATTGGCTCAGCTTGAAACCCTCCAATCCGGAAAGCTCATCAACGTCTCCCGCGCGTTTGAGGTGGGACAAGCAGCACATTTCCTGCGCTATTACGCTGGCTGGGCAAGCAAAATTACGGGTCAAACGATCACCCCGTCGATCCCGTCATTCAACGGCGAACGCTACACGGCATTCACTCTTCGAGAGCCGGTAGGTGTAGTGGTAGGCATCGTTCCGTGGAATTTCTCAACCATGATTGCGATCTGGAAGCTGGCGTCAGCGCTGGTGACCGGATGCAGCGTGATCATTAAGCCTAGCGAGTTCACCCCGCTTACCATCCTGCGGATTTCGGAGCTTGCGATCGAAGCAGGCCTGCCTCCAGGCGCTCTCAACGTTGTCTGTGGCGATGGTGCTGTCGGGAAAGCGCTGATTGAGCACCCGGACACTGACAAAGTGTCCTTCACCGGCTCGGTGCCCACTGGTTTGGCAGTAGGCTCTACTGCCATGCAGGCTAAGCTGACTCGTGCCACGCTTGAGTTGGGCGGCAAAAACGCTGCTGGCTTCCTCCGCGATGTGCCAGTCGAAAAAGCCGTGGCAGGGATCATTGAGGCTGGATTTTTGCACTCCGGCCAAATCTGCGCTGCAGCTGAACGATTTTATGTTCATCGGTCTCAGATCGATCACCTCCTGGAAAGTTTAGTGACGCGTCTGAAGGCCTTGAAGATTGGTTCGCCAATGGACGAAGCCAGTGAGTTCGGCCCTGTTACCAATGCTCAGCATCAGCAGAAGCTCTCTGGGTATTTTGAGCAAGCCAGGGCTGAGAACAACACCATTCTTCACGGCGGAAGGTTACTGGATCAACCAGGTTGCTATGTCGAGCCAACCGTAATTCTTGCAAACAGCGCGACAGATACGCTGATGACTCAAGAGACTTTCGGGCCTGTTGCGACGTTCCTCGCTTATGACGACGAGGACGAGCTTGTTTCGTTGATGAATGACAGTCCATATGGGTTGAGCGCCAGTCTCTGGACTAATGATCTCAGCAAGGCACTGCGCATGATCCCGGAAATTCAAGCAGGAACACTTTGGATCAACATGCATACTCTTCTTGATCCAGCAGTTCCATTCGGCGGAATCAAAGCGTCCGGGATTGGGCGCGAATTCGGCGGTGCTTTCATCGAAGATTTTACTGAATTGAAGTCCGTAATGATTCGATATTAAAGCTAATAGGGCTGAGCGTAGTCCACTTCAGATGGCAAGCTTTTCAAGCGGTGGTGTGACGCCACCGCATCAACTATCTGTTGGCATTAGTGTTCAGTTTCAATAAAAAATAGCGACCAAAGCTGGTCGATCTAACAAGGAGACCATTGATGTCCCAAAGCTTAAATGAGTTGGTGCATGGCACTCTGTTCGGCATTGCGCTGAACTATAAGGGCTTGCTGAACCAGCGTCTCGCGGAATTCGAACAAGCGCCTTACAAGCAACTACCCGTTAAGCCTGTGTTGTTCATCAAAACGCCCAACACCCGCAATGCTCACAATCGCGCGGTTGTATACCCGATTAATGTAGAGCGCTTGCAGGCGGGCCCGGCGCTCGGCGTTGTGATCGGCAAGACCGCTAGCCGCGTCAGCATTGAAAATGCGATGGAGCACGTGGCCGGCTACACCATCGTCAATGAGTTCAGCTTGCCGGAAGACAGCTACTACCGCCCGGCGGTCAAGGCCAAATGTCGTGACGGCTTCTGTTCATTTGGGCCGGAGGTGGTACCCGCTAGCGAGATCGCTGATCCGCACAACTTGACGATCACTCTTCGGGTTAATGGTGAAGTGCATCAGCAAAACTCCACTGCCAATTTTGTGCGCAGCATCCCTCAACTGATCGCCGAGCTCAGCGAGTTTATGACACTCCATGAAGGTGACCTCCTAATTACCGGCACTCCAGAAGGCAGGGTCGACATTCGACCTGGCGACCAAGTTGAGGTTGAAATCACTTCACTTGGCCAGCTTGCCAACCACATTGTCGAAGAGCAGGAGATCCGCTAATGAAACATGCCCGCATCCGTTTCGAAGGCCAAGAGCACGACGTCACCGTCGAGGCTGATAACGCAGTGCGATTGGCCGACGGACGCCTTATCGCAGAAGCACAGGTGGAATGGTTACCTCCCGCCAATGGCAACATGTTTGCCCTGGGCCTGAACTACGCCGACCACGCCGCCGAGCTGGCCTTTGCGCCACCGACCGAACCGCTGGCCTTCATCAAGTCGCCTGGTACGTACACCAGCCACAACCAGGTCACTTGGCGCCCGGATGGCGTTGCCTACATGCACTACGAGTGCGAACTGGTGGCAGTTATCGGCAAACCGGCACGGAACGTCAAACGCGAAGACGCCCTGCAGTATGTGGCCGGCTACACCGTCTGCAACGACTACGCCATCCGTGACTATCTGGAAAACTACTACAGGCCCAACCTGCGCGTGAAGAACCGCGACGCCACCACCCCGGTAGGCCCGTGGATCATCGACACCGCCGATGTACCCGATCCGAACAATCTGACCCTGCGCACCTGGGTCAACGGTGAGCTGAAGCAAGAAGGCTCCACTGCGGACATGATTTTCGATATCCCCTACCTGATCGAATACTTCTCCAGCTTCATGACCCTGCAGCCCGGCGACATGATTGCTACCGGTACGCCCGAAGGCTTGGCTGACGTGGTAGCGGGCGATGAGGTAATCGTGGAAGTAGAAGGCGTAGGCCGCCTGGTAAACCGTATTGTCAGCGAGGCGGAGTTCTTCGCTTCACGAAATAAAGAGGCTTAAACATCATGATCAAACATTGGATCAATGGCCGTGAGGTCGAAAGCAAAGACACCTTCGTCAACTACAACCCGGCTACCGGCGAAGCAATTGGCGAAGTCGCCATCGGCGGCGCGGAAGAGGTCGCCCAGGCCGTAGCTGCTGCGAAGGAAGCGTTCCCGAAATGGGCCAATACCCCGGCCAAGGAACGCGCCCGTCTGATGCGCAAGCTCGGTGAGCTGATCGACCAGAACGTGCCGAAGCTGGCCGAGCTGGAGACCCTCGACACCGGCCTGCCGATTCACCAGACCAAGAACGTGCTGATCCCACGCGCTTCGCACAACTTCGACTTCTTCGCCGAAGTCTGCACACGCATGGACGGCCATTCGTACCCGGTCGATGACCAGATGCTGAACTACACCCTGTACCAACCGGTGGGTGTATGCGGCCTGGTTTCGCCGTGGAACGTGCCATTCATGACGGCTACCTGGAAGACCGCGCCGTGCCTGGCGCTGGGTAACACCGCCGTACTGAAGATGAGCGAGCTGTCGCCGCTGACCGCCAACGAACTGGGTCGTCTGGCCGTCGAAGCCGGCATCCCCAACGGCGTGCTCAACGTCATCCAGGGCTACGGCGCCACTGCCGGCGACGCGCTGGTGCGTCACCCGGATGTACGCGCGATCTCCTTCACGGGCGGCACCGCCACCGGCAAGAAGATCATGCAGACCGCCGGCCTGAAGAAGTACTCGATGGAACTGGGCGGAAAGTCGCCTGTGCTTATCTTCGAAGACGCTGATCTTGAGCGCGCCCTGGACGCCGCGCTGTTCACCATCTTCTCGCTGAACGGCGAGCGTTGCACCGCCGGTAGCCGGATCTTCATCCAGGAGAGCGTGTACCCGCAGTTCGTAGCCGAATTCGCCGCCCGCGCCAAGCGCCTGATCGTCGGCGACCCGACCGACCCGAAGACCCAGGTCGGTTCGATGATCACCCAGGCCCACTACGACAAGGTGACCGGCTACATCCGCATCGGCATCGAGGAAGGCGCGCGTCTGGTCGCGGGTGGTCTGGAGCGTCCAGCCAACCTGCCGGCGCACCTGGCCAAAGGGCAGTTCATCCAGCCAACTGTGTTCGCCGACGTGAACAACAACATGCGCATCGCCCAGGAAGAAATCTTCGGCCCAGTGGCGTGCCTGATCCCGTTCAAGGACGAAGCCGAGGCCCTGCGCCTGGCCAACGACACCGAGTACGGCCTGGCCTCCTATATCTGGACTCAGGACATTGGTAAGGCCCATCGGCTGGCACGTGGTATCGAGGCCGGCATGGTGTTCATCAACAGCCAGAACGTACGCGACCTGCGCCAACCGTTCGGTGGCGTGAAAGGCTCGGGCACCGGTCGCGAAGGCGGCCAATACAGCTTTGAAGTCTTTGCAGAAATCAAGAACGTCTGCATCTCCATGGGCAGCCATCACATCCCACGCTGGGGCGTGTAGCGATTTTCCCAACGCATTGGGCGAGCTTGCTGTTCTGACGACCGCCAAGCTCGCCTGGTGCTGCGGGATCTAACAAGAATAAGGATTCCACTCATGGGCAAAGTAGCACTAGCAGCTAAGATCACACACGTTCCGTCTATGTACCTGTCCGAACTGCCTGGCCCGCGACAAGGCCTGCGACAGTCCGCCATTGATGGCCACTACGAAATCAGCCGACGCTGCCGCGAACTGGGCGTCGATACTATTATCGTCTTCGATACCCATTGGCTAGTGAACGCGAATTATCACGTTCTCTGCGGCCCGCACTTTGAAGGTGTTTACACCAGCAACGAGCTTCCGCACTTTATCAGCAACATGCATTATGAGTTCCCTGGCAACCCAGAGCTTGGGAAAATACTAGCTGAAGAATGTAATCGCTTCCAAGTCGAGACGATGGCTCACGACGCTACAACCTTAGGCCCGGAATACGGAACTTTGGTGCCGATGCGTTACATGAACCAGGATCAACACTTCAAAGTAATTTCGGTGTCAGCGCTCTGCACCTCTCATTACCTTGCTGACAGTGCGCGCCTTGGCTGGGCGATGCGGAAAGCTGTCGAAGAGCACTATGACGGAACCGTTGCATTCTTGGCCAGTGGCTCTCTCTCTCATCGCTTTGCTCAAAATGGCCAAGCCCCGGAATTCGCCGAGAAAATTTGGAGTCCTTTCCTCCAGGTTCTCGATGAGCGCGTGGTGAAGATGTGGGAAAACGGTGAATGGGAAGAGTTCTGCGGAATGCTGCCTGAGTATGCCGCGAAAGGCCACGGCGAGGGCTTCATGCACGACACAGCCATGCTGCTGGGCGCGCTTGGATGGTCAGACTACGACGGCAAAGCAGAAGTCATAACGCCTTACTTCGGCTCTTCCGGAACTGGGCAAATCAACGCCATCTTCCCAGTGACCCCGCAAAGCGGCACTCGTATCCCAGCAGCCCAAGCCGCGAACCTCGCTGCTGTCGTATCCACCAGTCGACTATAGGAAGCGCCGTCATGCCTCACCTGGTTCTGCTCTACACGCCCGATTTGGAGGCTGAAGCAGACTTGTCAGCTTTATGCCGTGCTCTTGCTGACACCATGCTTGAGCAAAAAGACGAAACAGGCCAAAAAGTCTTCCCCACGGGGGGAACTCGTGTACTTGCCTACCCTGCAGCGCATTGCGCAGTTGCCGACGGGCAAGGTCAGTACGGATTCCTCTATGCTAATTTACGAATTGGCGCCGGACGCAGCCCTGCCGTGCATCAATCGGTCGGCCAAGCACTACTGGGAACATTACGTAGTCACTTGGATGCCCTTTTACAAAAACGCCCTATCGGCCTAACTCTGCAAATAGATGAAAGCCTTGGACAGGTGTTTGATGCAAAACACAGTAGCCTGCACTCGCTGTTCAACAAAGTAACTTGAGGTTTGCCATGCTCAACCACGATATCATCCAACAATGCGCAGAGTTACTCGACCAAGCTGAACGCACGCGCGAGCAAATTAGTCAGTTTTCGATTTCACAACCGGCAATTACCATTGAAGATGCTTACGCTATTCAGCGGGCCTGGGTGGCAAAAAAAATTGCTTCTGGCCGAAAGTTGGTGGGCCACAAAATCGGGCTGACATCACGTGCCATGCAGGTCTCGTCGAACATCACAGAGCCCGACTACGGCGCACTGCTCGATGACATGATCTTCGAGGAAGGTACTGACATCCCGTTTAACCGCTTTATCGTCCCACGGGTAGAAGTTGAACTGGCCTTCATCCTTGGCAAGCCTCTCAAAGGCCCAAATGTCACTGTGTTCGACGTCCTCGATGCGACTGAGTGGGTCATTCCTGCACTGGAAATCATTGACGCCCGTATCCATCAGGTCGATCCACAGACCAAAGTGACCCGGAAGGTATTCGACACGATCTCCGATAACGCAGCGAACGCCGGCGTCGTAATGGGCGGTCGTCCAGTACGACCTACTGACGTCGACCTCCGAAAGATCCCAGCAGTTCTATACCGCAACGGCGTGATCGAAGAGTCCGGTGTGAGCGCCGCTGTGCTCAACCATCCAGCTAAAGGTGTTGCTTGGTTGGCAAACAAACTGGCTCCTTACGATGTCACTCTGCAACCTGGACAGATCATCTTGGGCGGCTCGTTTACCCGGCCAGTTGCCGCAAGCCCTGGTGATACCTTCCATGTCGACTACGACCAGTTGGGTAGCATTACCTGCCGGTTCATTTGAAGACGAAGGAGCTTCAATCATGCAGCAGAATCTCTTCAAATCTCGTCTCAAGAAGGGTGAACCGCAGATCGGCCTCTGGCTCGGCTTAGCAGACCCTTACTGTGCAGAGCTTGCGGCGAACGCGGGCTTTGACTGGCTTTTGATAGATGGTGAGCACGCTCCGAATGACCTTCGCAGCACTCTGGGGCAGCTTCAAGCCATAGCCCCATACCCATCACAGCCGATCATCCGCCCAGTGTTGGGTGATGCGGCCCTAATCAAGCAGATGCTTGATGTGGGTGCGCAAACTCTATTGGTGCCGATGGTGGAGACATCAGAGCAGGCGCAGCATCTGGTGAAGGCTGTGACGTATCCCCCTAACGGGATTCGCGGTGTCGGTAGCGCATTGGCACGCGCTTCACGCTGGAATTCGATTACTGACTATCTCGACAAGGCCGATGCGGAAATCTGCCTGCTGGTACAGGTGGAAAATCAGGTGGGACTGTCCAACCTGGATGAGATCGCTGCCGTTGAGGGAGTAGACGGCGTCTTCATAGGGCCTGCTGATCTTTCCGCTGCTCTAGGGCACCGGGGCAATTCTGGTCACCCCGAAGTTCAGCGCGTAATTGAAGATGCCATTTTGCGTGTGAAGAAGGCAGGCAAGGCTGTTGGGATCCTGAGTGCGGATGAGAATCTTGCTCGGCGCTATCTTGAGCTCGGGGCGACTTTTGTGGCGGTCGGTGTAGATACATCGGTTCTGATGAGGGGACTGAAAACCCTGGCCGGAAAATTCAAAGGAACTGATAGCCCTGAGGTGCCGGCTAGCACCGTCTATTAGGCCTTTAGGGGTGCCTGTCGCTGGGGACAACGCTCTCCAGCGGCAGCACGAGTCGATCTAACTCATCTATTAGTAGAAGTAACGAACTCCAACGTTGATCACCTAGACTTTCCTTAAGTTCTCTCTGGTTGATAGCCATGTCTTTGGATAACTGCAGAAACAGATCTGCCCCTGGCTTCTTCAGCGCAATTATTATCCGTCGCCGATCTGAGTTTGATTTTTTTCGAGAAATGTAGCCTACGCTTTCCATTCTTACCAGGATAGAGCTAAAACTTGCCTTAATAATGCAGCAATGATGGGCGAGCTGACTGAACTCCATTGCGCCATGGTGGCTGAGTGCATGAATAACTCGCCACTGCTGTTCTGTTACATTGTGACGATTTAAAGCCGGTCTTAAGTTCCGCATAAGAAACTCACGCACATGCGAAAGCCTTAAGTTCAGATAGGTAGGCGAATCAATCATACGTAAGCCTTTGTTGCGAGTTTAAACAGTAATATTATGGCCGCAAAAAACCATACGATATTCACGCGGCGCCAAACCAAAATGGCGCTTGAAAGCGCGACTAAAGCTAGCAGAGTCTGAAAAACCCCACTTGTAGGCGACATCAGTAATAGATACCCCTGTTGAGCCAGTGGCTGTAAGCTCCAGTGCGCAGTGCCTTAATCTGCTTGCAAGTATGTATCTATATACAGACCCCCCAACTTCCTCGAACGATCGGTACAGCTGTCGCAGAGAAACATTGAGAGCGCTAGCAATTAATGCAGGACTGAGGTCGGGAGATGCGATTGAATTTTGGATAAAGACTTCCGCTTTCACTCGCAATTCTGCTGCGGTTCTTCGAGTTGCATTTTTTGATGGCTGTTCGCTCCGATTTTGGAGGGCTGAACCGAGTAGGCATAGAATTGCAGATAGCACTCCATGCTGTTCAAGTTCAGATAGCTTTTGATCCTCTTCAGATAGCTGGGCCAGTAATAAACGCAATAGGCGACCGGAAGTTGAATTCAGATCCACCATCCCTTGAAGGCTTCGACCAGGGCTGATGTGCCGAGCGACCATGGGTTTCGGAAGAGAAATAGCCATGTGCTCAATCAAACCTTTCGGTTCAATTTCGCACGCCCCTGTGCTGTCGAGGAGCACAATGTCTCCAGGCATCAGGTGGTAAGTGAAACCATCGTGAAATACCCTTGCCTGGCCAATGCTCTGACTGAGGAGCACGCAGTGCTGATCATTATCTCGATCCGCTCCACGAGCACACCGCCTGACACGAGCTGCGTTGGTTCGTAACCGAGCGAATGGTAAGCCACCCCGCGTCCCGGACGCGACATCACCAACGAACTTGGGGTACTTTCGATTAACCTCTGTCTCGTATGGCCCACAAACGGCACGCACTGCAAAATTCCACTGAGACACCGAGTTTCCACATTCTTGGAGGCCAACCATCACGACACCTCGTTGTTGAGCACATGAAATACATGTGCAAACACCTGTACTAAATATATAAAAAAAGCGCCCCTAAGGGGCGCTAAGAGGTAACTTCCTAACGAAGAACTTATGACTCTGCAGCAATTGCAGTAGCTACCTTGGAGACGTTGAACTCATTGAGACCAGCGATGCAGATCCGACCATTGCGAATGAAGTAGATGCCATGCTTATCACGGATTCTATCAACAGCGTCTGCGCTCAAACCACTGAAGCTGAACATTCCTTTCTGGGTGACGAGATACTCAACGTCAGCTTCAGGACGGATGGTTTTGATCTGGTCATACAGGGCATGCCGCATGGTCACCATGCGCTCACGCATCGCCTCCAACTCAGCTCGCCACTCTACCCGAAGGTCGGAGTTCGACAGAATAATGCTCACCAACTCCGCTCCGAAGCGAGGGGGATTGGAGTAGTTGGTACGGACGGTACCTTTCAGTTGGCCGCCTGTCCTCTGCGCGATGTCTGATGACTCACAAATGATTGACAACGAGCCGACGCGCTCACCATACAGAGAAAAAACTTTAGAGAATGAGTTGCTGATCAGTCCCGTGATGCCAGAACCTGCAAGAGCTCGAATGCTGTAACTATCCTCCTCCAAGCCATCCCCCATCCCCAGATACGCTGCGTCGAGGAATGGAATCAAAGATTTACTGGAGAAGAGCTCAATCAAGGTGTCCCACTGCGAAGGCGTTAGATCCAAACCTGTCGGGTTATGACAGCACGCATGCAAGAGGACGATAGTGTTTTCTGGAAGAGACTTAAATGTCTCCAGCATACCTTCGAAGTTGACTGACCGCCCACCATCTTTTAGGTAGGAGTATCGGTGCACATCGAAGCCCGCACCTTTGAAGATAGCGTGATGGTTGTCCCAGGTTGGATCGCTCACCCACACTTGTGACTCAGGGTAATAGCGCTTCAAAAAGTCTGCGCCTACCCGGATCGCACCAGACCCACCCACGGTTTGGATTGTGGCAATCCGTGCGCCGTGGAAGCTGTTCGCTTCACCGAACAGATATTCCTGTACTTGGGTGCGGAAGGAGGGCAGACCATCCATAGGAAGGTAAAGGTTTGGCTCCTCAACACGGTCATCCAGAATCTCTTTGGCTTTCTTCACGGACGTCAGCACGGGTACATTGCCGTTTTCGTCGTAGTAGAAGCCGATGCTGAGATTCACTTTTTCAGCTCGTGGATCTTTATGGAAATCATCCATCAGCGAGAGAATGGGGTCGCCCGGATAAAGCTCTACTTGTTCAAGCATTTTAAGTTTCCTTTGGATTCAGTTGAAAGTCGGGTGCAAGAAAGTCCAAGGGCTGGTATCTCCACCACGAGGAACCACGACTTCAATCAGAACCGGCTTATCAGCAGCGAAAGCTTTTTCCAGGACGGGACGAAGCTGGGCCGGGGTATTGACTCGGTGGGCTTCTACGCCGAAGGATTCAGCGAATTTCACAAAGTCCGGGTTGACCAGCTCGGAGCCGAGCAGGCGGCCACCGAAGCTCTCCTGCTGATCCCGATACACGTTCCCATAAGCACTATTGTTGAAAACGATGGTGACCAGGTTCAGTTTGTACTGAACAGCGGTAGCGAGCTCTTGGGCAGCAAACATGAATCCGCCATCACCGCAGATCGAGACCACTGCTTTGTCTGGATGAGCCGCTTTCACACCTAGTGCTGTTGGGAAACCGAAGCCCAGGGTGCCTTGGTGACCCGATGTGACGAGGGTACGAGGCTTGTATACCGGGAAGCCGAAAATCGAAGTGAAACCAACCTGCGAGATTTCTTCGATGAAGAAGCCATCACGTGGCAAGACATCTCGAATAACGCGCAAGTAGCTCAACTGTGGCTGTACAGACTGAATAGCTTGCTCAGCCGATGCTTTTGCCTCGGCCAGATCTGCATCTCTGTGCTTAGGCGCTCCTACTCGCAGTACGGCCTCAGCGAGCGCTTTAGAGCCTTCGCCTGCATCAGCCAGCAGGTTGACCTCAGCGCTGATCCGGCGCACCTCGGCAGGATCGATGTCGATACGGATGATCTTCAACCCTTCTGGGCGATGCCTCCAACGAATGTCCAGAAGCTCGAATCGCGAGCCGATGACGATGGCCACATCGGTTTGTGGCCAAAGGCGAGAGCCGGAAGCTACAGTGAAGCCCAGAGGATGATCATCGCTTACCACACCACGACCACCACGGAAACTTACAACTGGTGCACCCAAAACCTCTGCCAGTTGACTGACTTCATTGCTGGCTTCAAGCGCGCCAGAACCAACAAAAATCATTGGTGCTTTAGATTTGCTGAGAATTCCAGCCGCACGCTCTACCGCATCAGAATCGACTGGTGGGGTCGGCTTCAGCGGGAGCGGCGCTTGGGGGGCTACAGCAGCTGGTTTGGTGAAGTAGTCCCAAGATGCTTGAAGAGACACGACGCCTGGCCGGCCCGAGCACATCTCCTGAAACGCTCGGGCGACATGCCAGGATGTATCAGCTGGCTGCTCGATGTGAGCGGCGTACTTGCCCACACTTTGTAGAATTTCCAGTTGGCGAGGGAGCTCATGCAGCTGACCACGACCACGATCCTTGAAAGCGCTCATGACGTCGCCAGTCAAAGCCAGCACTGGCGCGTTGCAGCCATGTGCCGTAAGCATCGCAGCACTGGCGTTCAGAATACCTGGGCCAGGCACCACAGTGAACACGCCTGGGCGGCCAGTGGAGCGAGCATAACCAAACGCCATGTAAGCGCTGGTCTGCTCGTGGCGGGCGCCGAAGATACGCAGCGAGTCGGTGTTACGAGCGAGCGCATCAGTCAAACCGTAAATTTGAGCACCAGGGAGTGCAAATACAGTATCAACACCGTGAGCCTTAAGGCCTTGGACGATAGCATCGCCGCCAGTCATGGTTACAGCTGTAGAGTTCTCAGTTTTCATTTGTATCACCTAATGCAATTTACTCAAAGCTAACTGCGCGATTCGCACCAACTTGGGTTTTTTTATAGCTGGCATAAATCACCATCAGCCAGATAGGAATGAGCCACACTGCAATCCGGATTGAAGGGATGAAAGCCATTAGTACTAGCAGTCCTACAATGAAAGCGATGCACAGATAGTTGCTGTAAGGGTGCAGAGGGGAGTTGTACGCCAGTTCCTCTCCTGCTTCGGCCTTAGCTTTCTTAAATTTCAGATGCGTATAGCTTGTGAGCAACCAATTGATGACAGTGGCCGACACAGTCAATGACATCAGTAATTCAATAGCTCCATTTGGGGAGAAATAGTTGATCACAACGGCAATGCCAGTAATAAGCGCTGTTGCGAACAGAGCATTTACAGGCACGCGATTACCGTTCAGTTTCAAGAATCGCTTAGGTGCCTGATTCTGTTGTGCGAGAGCGAACAACTGGCGCGCATTGCAATACACGATGCCATTGTAGACAGACATTGCGGCAGTGAGAACTACAAGATTAAGTAGGTTCGCCGCGAAGTCGCTACCCAGCAGACTCAGAATTTTAACGAACGGGCTTGCGCTGTAGGGATCGCCCGCGTTATTCAGAGAACTGACCAAGGTGTCCCAAGGGGTAAGCGCCAAGAGGATAGCCAAAGCCGCAATGTAGAAAATGCCAATACGGTACAGGACACGGTTGATAGCCAGCGGAATGGTCTTTTTCGGCTCACGAGCTTCACCTGCAGTGAAGCCAATCATTTCTAAACCACCAAACGCGAACATAATGAAGGGTAGCGCCATCAGCAATCCGCCAACCCCGTTAGGGAAGAATCCACCATGCGACCAGAGGTTCGATACCGCAGCTTCAGGTGGAGGCGTAGGGCCAAAGAGCAGCCAGGTTCCGAAGCCAATCATTGCCACGATGGCGGTAACTTTAACCAATGAGAACCAAAACTCCGTTTCGCCGTAAAAGCGAACGTTGAGTAGGTTCATGGCATTAATAATGACGAAGAAACAGGAGGCTGTGATCCAGGTGGGAACCTCTGGCCACCAGTACTGGATAAACTTACCAATTGCTGTAAGCTCCGCCATGCCGACTAGAACATATGCTGCGATGTAGTTCCAACCAGTCAGATAGCCTAAGAATCCACCGCAATACTTGCGAGCAAAGTAGCTAAGAGATCCCGATACAGGCTCATCCACAAGCATTTCGCCGAGCTGCCGCATAATAAGGAATGCGATCATTCCCGCGAACGCGTAACCAATTAGCAAACTGGGGCCTGCTGATTTAATAACGCCCGCACTGCCCAGAAAAAGACCGGTACCAATGGCACCGCCCAATCCGATCATTTGAATGTGACGATTCGACAGGCCGCGCACGAGCGCCTGCCCAGACTCTTGATCTCTGCTCATCATATTTTTCTCAATTGTGATGCATCAGCCTAAGGCGTCACCAAAGTGACAGGCCAGATGTGATTTTGGCAGATTGAGGTATAGGCTACCCATTTTGTAATTGTTGGGTACCGTTCTTATCGAATAGGCAATAGCTCTTCGATTGAGGCCAAGGTATCACCTACAGGAGGAGATGGCAGTAACCATGCCTGCATAGCAGCTATTCAGCTTGCAGATACATCAAGCCCGAGCAGCGATGGTGAGCGATCACCAGGGCTCAAAAACTGAGATGCTCGACAATGCTGGTATATAAAATGCCTGAACCACTGCTGCTCTGGAGATGACTGGGTTCGGGAGTGCCATACCACCCAGTATCGGAATTGGTGTTGTAGGAAAGATATCGGGCGATAGCATACCAGTCCCATTTCCGACCATTTACAGGCGATGTGTTCAGGCAGTGTGAGTAATGCATCACTCTGTTGAACGACCATCAATGCAGCCGAGTAGTATGGAACCGTCAATTTTAATTTGCGACTGTGCTGAGATTTGCGAAGGTACGCATCAATAAAACTGTCCTTGTCTCCGCCTGTTGTGATCTTGACATGAGGCCACTTTAGATACGCCTCTTGATCAACGGATTGAGCCAAAGAAACAGGATGGCCAAGCCGCATACAACAAACAGCATCATCCTCCCCGATCATGCGTCCGTGATAGTCCGCTGGCGTTTCGGCGACCATGCTAACCGCAAGATCAACCTCTCCATTGGCAAGCCAATCATAATGGTTGGCTTGCCAGCTTCGGTAATCGACGCTGACCTTCGGAGCAACCACCGCGAGATCCTTCATCAAATCAGGAAGGATATACTGCGCAACGTAGTCCGATCCCGCGATGCTGAAGCGTCGATCACATTTTTCAGGAGAAAAGTTGATGGTAGATGTCATGCCCTCCAAGCGCGCCAAGATGTCCTTGAGCGGCTGAATTACCTCAACTCCTCGTTCAGTGAGAACGTACTGACGGCCCTTGCGAACCACCAATGGGTCGCCCAGAGCCTCGCGGGCATGAGCAAGATATCTACTGATCGCTGGCTGGCTGGTACCCAAAATATCCGCAGCCTTGCTCAGGTTACGCACATCAAGGATCGTCACCAGTGCCCTCAATTGCAGTATGGTCAGGCTACTGAAGGCAGGGTTCATCGGCTATCCCAGGTTAACGTTCATCGTCGGGTTCTTTGCATCCAGTATGGCGTATCCCACGCATTCGCCACCGCAGAACTCACCGACGAGCTGGATCAGATCGGCAATGGCAGACTTCACATCCGCTAGGCTTGTGGGTGCCAGGCCATCGATATCGAAGAAAACACAATTCGTCTCAGGGAGCGTCCTCGTATCGGCTGCCTGCCGCCATGTCCACCTACGAGTCAACACTCGCCCGCCATCGGCCAACACCACTTCTCCAGGTGCAATGAACTCTGGATCCTTATCTGGCTCTGCCAGGAAGGTGTCGGAGGTTTTGGACTTACGCAGCTCGATCTCGTGGGATCCGGCAGAGATGGGATGAACTCCCGCAGGCAGAACGTATCGCAGGGACAGCAGGTTGCCAATGTCCACTAAAGCATTGATATCGGGTAGGGAGTCCGGTTTTAGAACGCGTCTGCTCAGCGCCTCAATCGAGCTCCTGTGTTCAGACGGCTTCGCGCCAAATTTGCGATAAGCATCTCGCCAGGCGGCAATCTGTGGGAATTCTGCAGGATTACCTTGAATCCGTTCGCGCAGCGCTCCCTCGGTAGCGCGGAGCTCCTGCGTGATCTCAGCGTGAGGCACAGCGTTATCTAACCCCCTAAATGCAACGACACCTCGAACGTAGTCGGGGTGGTCAGAAAAAATTTCGGGCTTGATCGTATAAGAGAACGCTGTCACTGCCGGTTCCTTTCTTTAAAGGTGGTTTCGACTTGGACTATATCACCCCCCTTAGCACCATCTTCTATACAGAATCCGAAATCCAGGTATTCACATTCCGAATAGCTGGCGATGGCTCAACGCCCCCCAGTGAGAGTTGCATGGGCCTATTCGAAACCTGAAGGCGAAGTATTCAGAATTCAGATATTAGAATCGACAAAGCTTTGATAGCTTCGACAAATCCGAAACGCCAGCAGTAAAGCCCTCGGCTTCACTAAAAAAATAACAAAATACCAAAGAGACCGCCCGATGCCCCCTCATAGTCATATGACGATTAAAAGATAAATCGTTTTCTATTCGCGCGTCCGGAGAATACGCCCTAGATGTCGAAGAGAAGTACACATCTATCGTCCAATAATCGCAATAGGGACAATTAGCCCTTGCGACCGCCAGTGCATCACAAACACAACATAGGATAATAATGAAAAAAATATTGTTTATGGCAGCTCCTCTGGGGCTGGCCCTGAGTTTCAACGCATTTGCGAGCGACCAGTCTTCAGCCAATGGCTTCATGGAAGATAGCCATTTAAAAGTCCTTCTTCGAAACGCCTATATTAATCGAGATTACAATAAACAGCGCCAAGACAAGGCAGAATGGGGCCAAGCAGTAATGGGCCAGTTCGAGTCTGGCTTTACCCAAGGGACTGTAGGGTTTGGCGCTGATGCATTCGGCTTCTATGCGCTGAGACTGGATGGTGGTAAAGGTAAGTCGGGCGCTGGGGGTATCGATTTTTTCAAGCAAGGTGATAGTGGCGAAGCTGCGAGTGATCTATCGCGTGCAGGCGGTGCAATCAAGCTACGGGCCTCAAATACCGTTCTTAAATATGGTGACCTAAGGCCAACGCTCCCTGTTTTGAATCACGATGATGCTCGGCTATTACCAGAAACCTATACCGGCTGGATGGTGACATCGAAGGAGCTAAAGGGGCTTGAAGTCAATGCCGCACACTTAACTGCAGAGGTGCGAAAAAGTGCTGAGGGGCGTGACAGCGGCGGACTGAAGAATATTGATTTAATTGGCGGCAGCTATCAGTTCGGTGATAATTTAAGCGCTTCTCTCTACACATCCGACGTTGAAGACCGGCTCACCAAGCACTATTTAGGCGCAGTGTATACCCTTCCGTTCGAAGATAACACTTCACTCACATTTGACTTAAACGCATACAAGTCCCGGTTGGACAAGGCATACTCGGAACAACTCGGAACTGGTCGTGACAACATTATATGGAGCTTGGGCGCCACATTTGCGTTCGGCCCTCACGCTATTACTTTAGCCCACCAACGTAGTTCGGGGGACACGGGCTATAACTATGGAAGATACCAGAATGTAGGCGGTGTCGGAGACGGCGGTAGCACAATTTTCCTCGCCAACTCTTACTGGTCAGACTTCAACGCGGAGGATGAGCACTCTTGGCAGTTTGCATACTCCCTCGATTTTGCTGAGTACGGTGCACCCGGACTCTCATACAGAATCGCGTATGTTCACGGTGATAATATTCGCACCAATGACGGCGATGGTAGCGAGCGGGAAATTTTCAACCAGATTCAATACGTTGTCCAAAGCGGCCCTGCTAAAGACCTGAAGCTTAAGTTGCGAGGTTCTTGGCTGCGCGTATCAAACAATGCTCGCGACTATAACGAGGACGGCAATGAAGTAAGGGCATTTGTTGAGTATCCGATCAACATATTCTAATCACGCCCTTCAGATCAACATCAGACTTTGCGTTGTTGCGGTGATAGCTTAGTTAAATATCACCGCTTTTGTTTCGCGCTATGGAGTGGCGCAGTGAAATTCGATGATTTTTATTCTCCTCTGTTACGCGTGCTCCTTTACTCCCGATCTGGAATAGACTTTCACTTTTAATTGATATGGTCGCCATTCACCATCTTCTGTAAATGGGTACAGATTGGGCTGGGGCTGGGGCTGGAGCGCTTCCATTGGATAGGTCTGCTGAGGTGTCAGCTAGGTATCAGGCACTCAGTCAAGCTGCCTGGCGTCGTAGTCACCCCACGATGCCCAAGCTGCTTCTGGAGATCGCTCAATGAAATTTCCTAGCTCATGGCCAACCTCACATACGTTCCTGCGTCGTCCACGTCCGCTTGCTGAATGGAAGTGAGCTTCTTGCAGAAGTCAGTGGGGGTGGGATGCGTTTGAGGTCGGACGAAGCGTTGAAACTCATCGACGATCTCGAGCGTTTCCAGAGCGATCACCACCAGGCCAATCTTAATCGTTTCCATCTGACCAGGAACGACTTCAAGCGGCCTTGGTGATTCCCACCGTACTCCTCTATGTGTGGGTGCGGCTTGGAACTAGGTCGAGATCACTGACCAATTTTGCGGATTTGGTGGAGGCCTGTATACCCCGTCGTACCTGGGTTGTACGGAAGGTAACGTCGAAAAAATTCAGATATTTTTGCGTATTTAAAACCGGTTTAGGCCGAAGCAACTCAGTCTTTCGCGGTTCTTTGAGCGATACACTTGTTGAAGAGCGTATCCGTGAGATGGTGTAAATACTTGCTGATGACCCAGGGCACCATTCGCATGATCGGAGTCGTGCATTCGCTCGGGAGTCAGACCTTGTCACGCGCTTAGGTAGCTACGATGCAGGGTATGTAGTTACGTTGTTAAGCAGCGTCTCATTGGCTGGTTAGCATCGCTCCTTCGGGCAAGGCCCGGCTCGATGAATCAGCCGAGCATTTCCTTAACGATCGCCGCCACATTTCTCGCATCGTCGATACCTCGATGATAAGTGCCTTGCCAAACCAGGCCCAACGACTCAACCGTCTGCTTCAGACTTTTCGGCTGATCATCGTATAGGCCTTTATGCCATTTTCTGACGTTGAAGTGCTGCAGACCAGAGAGCAGGGAAGGGCACGCAGCTAATGCAGCATCGCGCTCCAACTGCCTTGCATCGTAGTTCCCCCAAGACGCCCAAACAGCGTCTGGATATCGGGCAATGAATGCTGCCAGCTCCTGGCCAACCTCCGCATAGATGCTTGCGCCGTCCACGTCCGCTTGTTGAATGGATGTCAGCTGCTTGCAGAAGTCGGTGAGGATGGGATTGATCCGAGGGCGGACGAACCGCTGAAACTTGTCGACGACCTCGAGCGTTTCCAGATCGATCACCACCAAGCCAATTTCGATCGTTTCCATCTGATCAGGAACGACTGCAAGCGGTCTTGGTGACTCACCAACGTCATCACAGGTTGCCTCAAGGTCTACGCAATACAGATAGCGGTATGGCGCGAGCAAGTTTTGGATGGCTTGAAGGTGATGAAGCTTTGCTTGAATGCTCATGACATGGATGTCCTAGCTTTGATCTCATCGACACGTCCGCACAGCTACGTTCTGAAGGGATTGCTGAAGGTCGTGCTTCCTCTATTCCGGCGTAGAGGCTATCTCAAAGATGTGCTGATGCGGTTGCCGACACAGCGGGCGGGCGAGATTGGGCAACTGTTGTCGCATCAGTGAATGCCGGCCTGACTTACGCAAGGTGAGTAGGCGGACGCTTACAGATACAAAGCAGGATCAAGGCCCCCAGCGAGCTAAAAGCGCTTCGAAAATGCGCGCTGTGCGCGTGGGCAGGAGGTGGAGCATGCAGGCCGCCCGGCCTTGATCTAGCCCCCGGTGCGCTCACTGTGCTGAGGTGATTAGTCCTGGTAGGAACCGATTTATAAGTCCGATATGAACCCCTACCCGCGTTGCGATTATTGCTCCGGGCCTGCGGTGGCGCTCTCGCCGCTGCTCGATAGTGATCCCTCTCAAAACTTGCTTTGGAGGAATGTTGCTAGGCACATAATCTGGCCCAATAACCATTGGAACTTCTGTTACTCTTATCATGGCTCCGCCACTTATGCCTTTTGGAGTGGGGCTAGTTTGCCAACGTTCCTCTTTGATTATTTGGTTCTCATAAGCTATAGCAATATGAGTTTCCCGTCTTAGATTTAAAGCTTGATATCCTGTTTCGTCTAATTCACGAGAAAGAAAGCATTCTCTTTTCGAGTTCGCTTGATTGCCAATTGTGTTTGATATTTTTGCGCGAAAGCCGGCAGCCATATGAATGCAACCAAGTTCATCTGTATGACTTAAGTCTAAATCAGCTAAAGTTAGTGCGACATCTTTGAAAGAGTCCGGTACAATTGATTGGATGTGGTATACGGACGCATCTACAGGATCATCTGCGTGTGTTCCTGATGGGCCTCTTCGGCTGCTGAATCTGTCGCCCAAAAATTGTGTGAGAAGCTCGCCTCTACCGGTACCAATGCATAAAGCATAATGGCCGATAGCGTCAAACACATGCGAAGCACTTAAGACAAAATACTCCCCATTAATTTGAAGTGCCACTCCAGATCCAATTTGCTCTAATTTAGGTGAGAGTTTTTTGGTGTGGTAGATAGGTAGTACCGCTGACTCAATCCTCTGGGGTGTGGAAAGTGCCTTCTCCGCTTGCATTTGTAGTATGGCGCGGGCGAATTTCATCCGTGGATCTTTTAAGTCGATTCCTACTTTCATGGTGGCTGCTTTGGGTAGGGTTGAGGTATATGGGAAGAGAGTATACTGAAAAATAGTATGAGAGAAAACGATCATTGAATGGGACTATGTTAATAGAGGCTTGCATTTTCTCTAACATAGGATCAGCTCATCTAATGCCCTGATGTCTATAACGCCCAAACCTGAGGTCTGGCCGCTAGGAAGCTAAGGCGTCGATGGCTACGCCCCTTTGGGCTTAAAGGTTACGTGCTTTCGCATACAGGCTGAGAGCGCGGCGAGCAAACGCTCGAGCTGTTGACGCTCCCAGGCACTCAATAGCTCGACAGGATCGGCGCGTCGCGCTGCCAGAGTTCAAGCGTGCCGACTCGGCCATCAGGCGACCTGCAGTACTCACAGTAGTCCAAGGTGTCACAGTCATTGAGGAGGATGAGTCGCCATCCATCAATCTCCACGCTCATGAGCCCGTGATAGATCTCCCCCCATGACTGGATCGAGCTCCGCATCATGATACGTTTTCCTAGCGCGACGTCCGTCAGTACTTGGCAGACCTTGTGGGCGGGGAGGAGCGGGTTTGTGTTCAAAGTCTCTGACCCGAAGCTACGGTTTTTATAGTATGAAATTGTTACGCAGGAATGCGGTATGGGAGCTGCACGATCTTTCAAAGTGTCGACATGATGTGCTTCTCGATTCGTTGAGCTCTGCCATCTGATCACTCGAGCTTTACCAGCCAATGAAAAAATCGAGAGGAGCAAGAGAAGGCTGGCAGGGCTCCCTAAGGCGTCGGAAGAGGTGCAGAAGGAGCATCTGGCAGGATTGAAAGCTCTGGAGAAACGCGCCGTCGAGCTCGATTAGGAGCTTCCGTTTATCGAGCGTTGCCTTGCGAACGTTTCCCAGGACGAGAAGGCCAGGTTGCAATCCGCTCAGGTGCCGCCCGTGTAAGTACCGTTAAGTACCTAACTTGACTTCGAAGTCGTATAGACCAACTCATCGGGGACTTAATCGAGTTCTAACCGACCTTACTCCCTCTCCATCATCCGGTCATTCACATTCATGATCAATGGCTAATCAACCCTGGATGGCAAGGCGATACAACGAGACATTAGGAGTTTATTGATGACTGCTGAGTGAGGCTTGTCTACCGAGGCGTCAGGGTGACCCTCGCGCAACCTTCCCAGGATCCGGAACGATAAACTGGTCTGGGGTGGCCGGATGTTATGTGCATAGTGTGTTCCGTGAACGCTCAGTCATCTTCATCAACTGCGCCTAGGCTCTCGCGCATGTCACTGTCGCTTCAAGCGTGCGATGTCAATGCAGTTGACATAACCCGAATTTTGCACAAAAATGCTGGTTGACAGTCACCTATATCTGCACGCTTTTAGGAGTGCCATGCATGCCCCAAACCCAACATCCAGGTGATTTCGAGCCTAAGTTGACCCCCGAATACCTGGGGATCGTATGCCATAACGTACTGGAAGCGGCCTATCTCGCCCTGGCAGCGGCATCCACGCAAGACGATACAAACTGGACGGTTGGGACATTGCTTTACGGGCGTGTGCATGGTCGTTTTAAAACCATGCATCGTGATAAGTCGATGCCATGGTTTCAGCTCGCTAACAGCACGATGGATTACACCCCGAGCGTTAACGGTGTGCTGATGCAGGTCGTTATGGACGATCCTAATGTGCGCAAAAAAGCTCACCGCATGGTGGCTAGTCGCGTCGAGCTGTATCAAGCGAGTCTGCTGGGCCCTTCGAACGATAGCAATCTGACTTGGCGTCTGTATGTCGACAGTGACGGCAATATGGAAAACCCAAAGCTGACGGTGACGGTGCTCGGACTTGATACAAATCTGAATGTCGTTTGCCAGTGGATGCATGACTACACACCACTTCAGTCCGTTCGTACGATTGATTTGCCTGAAGAAGTGGATATCCCGGAACAATTCCCTATTCGCAGGGACAAAGATGCCGACCAGAATGTACCGATAGACGCTGACCAGATCGATGAATGATAGAAATGGCTTTTTGCCGCTTGGGGATGAGTTTTCCCCGGACAAACTTCGGCTCGCGCGATGCGCTGCGGGCCGTTCACTGGCTGACATCGGCGATCTGCTCGCTGTCACCCGGCAGTACGCTCACAAGCTGGAAATCAACGCGATCCCTTCCTCCACTCAGCTTAAGCAGCTGAGCGATCTGCTGGGCGTTGATGAGAGATTCTTTTTCACTCCACGCAGGGGGTCAGTAGACCTTGAACAGTGCCATTTTCGTAGCGTGCGTTCCTCATCGCAAACGCTGAAGAAGACCGTTGCCGCTCAGGTGGAAATGTTTGAGCTGCTGGTCGATGAGCTTGAGAAGGAGGTTGCCTTCCCGCCGGTAAGTTTCAAGCCTTACGACGGGCCGACGCCTGCGGCAGATGAGATTGAGAGAATCGCTGAGAAATTTCGCCGCGACCATGGCCTGGGCCTAGGGCCTATATCAAACATGACCAAGCTGGCGGAAAAAGTGGGTGTTCTTGTCGTTAATCTCGCCGATGTCGACGAGCGCGTGGATGCGTTTTCACTGTTCAACAAACGGCCCTTGATCGTTCGTAGCACTGCCAAAAGCAGCCCAGGCCGCCAGCGCTTCGATCTGGCTCACGAGCTCGGTCATTTGGTGATGCATCAAGGCATAGAGACTGGCTGCCGGCACACAGAAGACCAGGCGAACCAGTTCGCAAGCGCGCTGTTGATGCCGCGAGCAAGCTTTGCTTCTGAGTTCCCTGCCATGCGAGGTCGGTACCTTAACTGGCATGCCTTGAAGGAACTCAAGTTACGCTGGAAGGTGAGTTTCAAGGCGTTGATTTATCGGGGTAGGGCGCTTGATCTGCTCACTGCTGAGCAGGCGAAATCGGGGTTTACCCACCTCAGTCGAAAGGGATTCACCAAGTTTGAGGAATACGACGACCTTCTACCATTGGAGGCCCCCATGCTCGTCCAGCGGGCTTTGGACTTGCTCGACTACACCAGTTGGAAGAAGGTGCTGGGTGCATCAGGACTAACGCCTGAATGGGTCAGTGGACGGTATTTGCTAAACATACCGGTTTCCCCGCTTCGACTTGTCAGAACTCATTCCGGATAGGGTTAAAGCCGCAGGAACTGTGGCACGTAACGGTGTGGCCGTGGCGCGCTCCAGATCCTGCTCAGGTCATCCAGCCTTCGCATCTTGGATGACCTGGATCCCCAATGACGAGGATCCCGATGGACTCTTCCCAAGTCAGTCAGGCTTGCTCTCTGCGTTTGCTGCGCAGACGCGCCACACGCGCCTTCGCGATGATCGATGAGTAGGCCACGCAGAGATAAATTCCGTTAGGAAGTTCAGAAAGGTCTAACAGGTGCTGGCCTATGACCGTTGGATCAAATGTCTTGATCGCCTCATTGGTCAGTGCATCCAGGTCGGGCGGGGCGATGCTCTCTTGTGGCTGGCCACTGTAATGGTGACTGCCAGGCTCAAGAGATCCCATCTCGCGCGGAGCGACGTACTCAGCATGCGCCGTGGGTTGTATCGGTTCTACGGGCTGTATCGATTGTACAGGCTGTACCGGCTCCAAAGGAGGAGCACTCACCTCGGGCAATACATTATGACGTTCAATAGGCGCTTCAACGGCTGGTTGTTTCTCACTGACCGTAGTGGGCTCATCAAACATATCGACCGTATTACTCACCGGACGCGATGCCTTCCGAGTGTCGACTACGGCCTCTTCATTACCTGATAGTGCAGGGCGATAGCGAATGAGTAATGTCTGCCCCCAAGCACCCTTAAACCATTGCCACACTGCCGACTTTTGTTTGCCGGAGAAGATTCGGCCAGATGGGGTAACCTTACCCAAGCCCATGAGTTCAAAGCCTGCTGGCGTGACCTCCAACGAATCCACCACAGCCCTAGGAGCTTGCCAATAGAGCATATCTGGGTAGGTAAAGCTCTCAGCACGTCCACCTTGACTGATAGCGTACAGGCGCTTTGCTTCTTGGCGCAGGTAAGTTTCATCTTGGATTTCACCCAAGCATCTGACGTCTGGGTGTGCTGCGCCTATCAATGCACCCGCCATGGTCGCGATCGTATCAGTATCGCTGTTGAGCAAGTTTACGACCTGCTCAATGATCTCCTGGGAGCCTATTCGCTGGCCCAGAAGTGCTGCGACGTTTGCGAAGAGGGCACACTTGAGTCCTGAGCCCCTTTCTTCGGCGCTCAATCCCTTGTCGCTAGTGACTGTCTCAACATAAAGCTCAGCAGGTGATGCCGATTTGTTGGCCAGGCAGTTAACCGCGTTACCAACAGAAGCTTCCCATTCAGCCGCAACCTGATCCACAGCAATCTGAAGCGACGTGTTACTAGCCTTTTCCCACGTAGGCGCCCAGAACGTTGCGAGCTCCGAATCGCTTCTGATCAGAGAAGGGATACTCCGGATATCGGATGTAAATTGGAACCACTCTGTTTCACTGGGCACACGCCCGTGTTGGAATACGTGGGCTAGAGAAACTGCATGCACAACAGCCCCCGCGATACCCCGCATGTGGCCATGAGTACAAATGGCGTTGCGAATCACGTCAACTAGATAGGAAGGCTTGTTTGTAACGTCTGCAGCGGCCCATACGTGAGGTTGGACGCGCATCGCTGCACCGTTGCCGCCGCCATTCACATACCCGTTGAAGAAGTTGCTGAACCAGTTCGTGCTCCGATTGCAGAGTGAGCTCGCTGCTGACTTGCTTCCTCGTCCGGCTCCCAACGCATAGACCTGCCAAATAGGCAGCTCTATTTTGGCAAATGCCTCTACATCAAAATATCCTTGACCTGAGATCGCGCGACTGGTCGAAAGACGCAGTTGAGTGTCGTCTGAATAGCTTCCTGCGGGGAGGACGACCTGAGCGCCAAATCTTCCGCCAATGATCCTCTGCCATTGCTCCGTTCTGGTTGAGCGTGGCTGACCGAGTCGTTCGCTGACAAGGTTTTCGGAAGCAAGCTCCGTCGGGAATCCCATGGCGTCGCCGTAGGCTGCCCATAGCGCCGAGGAAATTGTGCGTTGCAGCCTATTTTCTGACATTGCTCTACTCACCTGATCCCTTCAAACAGCTCTGGCCTAACCACTACGTTGACAGGGGAATGTCCCGTTGCAGCCATCTGACCCGCTAGCTCGTCACTGTCATTGTCGCAACGCACGTAGATACGTTGCAAATGGTCTGTCGACAGCTCCTGGGGGTACAGGATCTCGGCTTGGTTGCACGTCGGGAGATTTCTCGGATGATTGGCGGGACGATGTGAGTAATTTGCTTGGTACTGATGTATGGGGGTCTGGAATATGGCTTCCAACCCTTCAGGGCCCTTTGCACGCTCGACGTTGGTGTAGATGTTGTTCGTCGTCGTGAACCAGACATCATCGTGAAGCAGTATTTCAGGCGTGAAATCCAGAATGCACCAGAAAAAATCCTTTTCCCTGTGCCAGCTACCGGAGCACGTTCTGAAGAACGCGGTATTGATTTGGCTGACGGAAAGGTTGGCATAATCCAGCCAGGCCCGATCCTTGTCTCGGTAGCGCGCATTAGGTTGGAAGATATGCTTGAGCTGTTGATCTGCGTTAAGGCGCTGGCGAGATTTGAGCGCCCTTGATGCAAAGAGCCCAAGGGAGCCGCGATTGGTGGTGAAGTGGAGGATGGACTCGATACCGCGCTCCGCACTCAGCTGCTGAATAGTCATACATCCCGGCCCTCATACAGACCATCATCTACGAAGTGCATGATGTCCGGCGTATCGGATGGCTTGAATCCAATAAGGACGCTTTCCCTAGCACGTCCCACGCCCATTGCGACTAGGCGGCGCAGCCGCGCTGATGGTTCGTGCTCTGCCACATCGATTTGATCCTCGTCATCAGGCATGTCTACCTGAAGAACAGAACCGTCCAGGCCTATCATGATGACGTGATCGAACTCCAAGCCCTTACTGGAGTGCAGCGTACACAATGCAATGTTCTCAGGCCCCTCTGGCCATACAGGAGAGCCGGTCAGATTGACGAAGGGCAGACCCGCACGATTCAGAGCGGGTATCAGATCCCGAAACCAGCCTTTGTAGTGCAAAAACGCTACAGATTGTTGGGTGAGATCAATGTCGCGAAGGAACTCTATCGCTCCGCGTACCTGATTCGGGTACGAGCCTCTCAAGACGATCGGTTTCGGCCCATCAGCCCTTGCGGTGGCGTAATTTGGCATCGTCCCGTTGTCGTCGATCGGGAGCCCTGTGAGCATGGCACTCGCGAACTGAGCAATCTGACGGGTGTTCCGGTAGTTGGTCTGCAGGGTATGGCTCTTTTCCGGGCGCAGGTTTACCCCGACCTCAACCCACGTGAAGTTGCGTGAATAGATGCGTTGAGCACTATCGAGTACGAAGGTCACTGAGGCGTCCGCCGAGCGCTGATTGAGCACCGCTCGTACCTCATTTGCCGAGAAATCCTGGGTCTCGTCCACCACGATTACGTCGTATTGCTCAAGCTGGGTGTTGCTTAGGTCGCACGCCAGATCCCCCCAATCTACCCGTTCATGCTCTGCTTTGAATTCAAGATAGGGTCGGATGACGAGCTCAAGGAGCTGCTGCCTGGCCGGACGTTCCATCCGAGGCGTCACGCCTCGTCCATCTCGACGTGCAGACAAGTAGTCGTCCAATTCATCAATGTGGAAACGACCAAGAACGTACTGAGCCTCCTCAACAACGAATTCAGACTCAAGCCCTGCGGCAGCGGCGAGTCGTCGGAGATGGGCTGATGCAACTTCCAGATCGAGAATGTTCCGGGCGCCGGTCAAACGCTGGGCCCATTTGTTGAAGGTGGCTATTTCCAGCGAAATGAGAGGCTCTTGACCAAGTTGCCGCTCGGTGAGTTCGTTTATGTAGCCACGAAGCGTTCTGTTGAACGTCAGTACCAAGACTTTCACAGGTCGCGGTTCAGCCTGCCGCCGCGCGCGATTCAAATAGAACGCCACGCTGGTGCGCAGCTTGAGGAGGGCTGTAGTCGTCTTCCCACTTCCTGCGGCTCCTCGAATCACATCAACGCCAGATGTGACTCGGGAGAACAGCGCAAGCTGCTCAGCCGTGGGTATAACGTCGATCAGCGCCTTCATCTGTCTATTCCATCCGTGGGGAAGCTCGAATCCTATCACCTAATAGTGGCGTTACAATGGCGCATATCAATATTTTGTAAAATCGAAGGATTCGATCAGTTTGTAGCGTCCGAATCACCGCCAGATGTCAAATGTGGATTTGTGCTACGAAATGTAGCCATGGATGTAGACGGCGATTGAGGCTGAGGCGACGGCAGTGCTGAGTAGGCCTTAGAAGGCTCGCACACCATCGCCAAACGTGCCACCTAAGCCAGGCTCAAGCAGGCAGTCAGGCGAGCATCTATTTCACGAGGAGCGCGACATTGTAGCCGCGTCAATCCCTCGGTGATGCATAGCCCGGCTCGTCACTGCCGTTGTTCTCGGAAATTCGCCAGCTGGTCTCAAGTGGGATGACCGGACTATGTTGATACCTCCCGAAGGGCGATTGTTCGTCGTGAGGAGGGAGCCGAATCCAATGCTCCCTCTCGAGCAGCTCTGGAAAGCGTTTGAAGACGGTCAGGTGATGCAAGGGGATGGTTTGAATGTAGGCATGGAGATTACCTAGATCGATGAACACCCTAGGATTGTCGGATGCCTGAAATTCCTCGCTGAGTACGCGCGAAAGATTCCACTCAATCGAGTGGATATCGATGTCCGGCCGAGCATCAGTCCATGACGATGAAAGCTTCTTGGCGTGGTGGTAGCTGTCATACCCAAGACCCTTGGCGAGAAGATTCAGTGCCTGCGTATGCATGATCGGCTTTACGCCAGGCCACGTTTTAAAAAGGAAGCGCGCGGCACTCTTCATGCCTGTTTTGCGTTCAAGATCAGCGGGGAAAATTGGAAGAATCATCGCAAGCTCCGGTCGATAGCGGTGTCGGCTGCCCGCGAATGACGACTGTCGATTGCGTGAGAATAGGGAGGGTGTATCGCCTGTGACGTAGTCTTTGCGTGCCGACCGCGCGATCCAGGTTATCGCTCAGCCGACATGCTAGTGAGGTTGAGCACCAAGGTCAACGCGGTGCGTGTACTTTTCTGGCGCTCTTTATGAACTTGATCTATCCAACGGCGCAGAGCCGTAGGGCCGACGTCCATCAATGCACAGACGTCGGGAATTGAACAGTTATCTGGCCCACTGGATCATTTAGTGAAGCCTAGTGGTGGGCCAGATGGACTAAGCACGTTGAAAGACCATTCGACGCCTGGATACAGGACTTTTGCTCCGCGAGAAACGCAGCCGGACAAGGCCTTTGAAGGGCGTCAGCACTTCCTATTTGGCAACGGCACAATTTGTTGTTCGGCAGTTGGCTATTCCCGTTGATGGTGAAAAAATTGCTGGCAGCAGAAGGATTTTATGAGCTTAAGGATGAGGATGTCATAGCTCTGCGCGGGTTTGAGGCGTTCTTCGCCCATGACCTCTTAGCCTACGCTGATGACGAAGAAACGTATCTTGGTGGAACCGGGTCACTGCATCAATGGGGTCTTGCCGCTTCCATTTGCAGCAAAAAAAACCACCGTCGTGAGGAAGGTCAAATCGATGATCTCATGGATGGGGAGCGTCATGGATCATCCGAAGACTTCAAGCTGAGCGTTGATATTGAAGTCCTCGGTAATGATTTCATGCACGTGGCCGCCTTTGGCCATTACCAGTGAGCGGGCCAGATCGAGGTAGTGCTTGTAGGTGGTGATCGGATCAGAGTGGCCCATTTGGTTGGTAAGCACCTGCACAAATGCAGCATCAATTACATCGGCAGCCGGGGTTAATAATTTCTTCCCATGATGTTGCGCCATCATCACGGTGGGCCACCAGTGGCGTGACTGGTAAAAATTATTGCTCTTGCGGAAGGTTGGGTCTCTTTTGTGGGCGATTCCGCACGCGTAGTTCGTGGCACTTGCGATCATGCTCTCATCAACCGGGTCGCCTTCAGCATTCAAGAAAAGAATCGAAGGAGGGCAAGCCTTCCCGTACTTCGCCTTGTATTTTTTCTTGCGGGCGGGGTACTCGGACGAGGTATAGGTGTCGTATATATCCTTTAGGGCGTAGGCGGGGATCTTGATCGTTCGCAGCTTTTTTCCCTTCCCAAGAATTTCGTACTCGAAGGCACCCTGATCCTTGGGGAGTTCAGAATAGGGGAGGATATGTCGGTTCTTGCCCTTGCCGAGGTAGGGGAACTGGCACAGCTCCATCGGTCGGATCGCTGTCGCCAAGGCGAAGTTAAACAAAACGGCGTACACCTTATCGGGGTAGGTCTTGAGGAGCGTTTTGATATCCTTGTTTGTGATGAGCGACTTGGGGCGTTTCTGATGGGCGCGCCTATCCAGGACGCGGATTGGGTCGGAATCGATCCTCACCCGAGCCCTACGCTTGACGTAAGTAAGCACCCTGTCTTGTTTGAAATTGGCGACCCAAGTCTCCAGATGAATTTTCACGTTGGTAGTGAAACCTGATTTCACCACCCAGGCAAAAAACGCCTGCACGATCTTGGCGTCCTCAAAGGTGGTCGCAGTCGTCGGATGGTCACTGTCCTTGCTGACACGGACGCTTTGCCGTTCCATCTGCCACAGCTGGATGTCCAGGTTGGTGGTGATAACGTGATAGTCACCAGGGCTCAATGATTTGTACTTCTGGCGGGTAGACAGGAATCTATAGAACATCGCAATGACGCCTGCATAGCGCCTTGATGTCTGCTCTGACTGCCGTGTCTGTTCGTACAGGTACAGGTTTGGGACGCTCAGCAACATCAATTTGGGCTTGGTGTGTGCTGTCAGAACGTAGTGTTCAACCGGAAGCTCCAGAAGGGCGCTGGTGTACGAAATCAGTTTTTTATCGATGTTGAGCATCAGTCGCCGCGCCTTACCCGAAAGACTCGTACTTCATCAAAACCCCAGGTGATTTGAGGCATCTTGGCTTTTGTTGCATCCAGGAACTCATCTTCAGGTATCTCCCTGAAATCGAATTTTCGCTTGGCAGCAACGATCGCTTCCGAACTGCTGAAGGGCACGTGGATGGTGATCCGATGTACGGGCTTGAGCTCACTCAAGAAAACACCCAAGTCCTCCTGGCCGTACCAGGGCACCTGTGCAACCACTGTCAGTTTCCCCTCCTGTGCGGGAAGCGTGTCAGAGAGTTTCTGGAAGCTTGAGATATACCTCTCTTGGAAGATGTGCAGCTCGATCTGGCTGGGATCTGGAAAACGGTTCAGCGTCTCGATGATCTTCTTGATTTCAGCTTCCTTGACATCTTCAAAATGATCGAAGTTTTTGTCCCTATGGTAGGCGGTGCACGCTTTCTCAAGGTTGAGAGCGAGGGTCAGAAAATTCTTGGCATCCTTGGGAGTGGTTGTCTGTGCTTCCTGAGCTGGTTCGGTCAATGCTGAGGCTGCAGCGTCCATTTGCAGCTTGGTGTTACCAAGCTCCATCTGCCGGAGTTTGCTTTTGAGAGACTCATTGTGAAGGCTCTGGGTCGTCAGCAGTGAATTCACCTCCATGGCATTGAAGGCAATGATGTCGTTGTTCATCAGCGACGTGATGTGCTTGGTCGATGCGTGTTCCAGCTCCTTTTTATGCTGGGCTTTCAACCGCTTTATCTCATCTTGGAGCGTCGCGACTTCCCGGTCGCGCTTCTCAAGGAAGGCCATGGCAGAATCACTGTCCTCGTTCAAAAGATCGAGAATCGATGTCCCCAGGGTGTACGGCTTCAGATCGTTATAGAAGCGATTGAAGGACTGGCGGGTGATTCCCGCCCGGCTCGAAAGCTCCTTGATCGCGAGCTTGGTAAGCCCGTGCTCAAGCTGGTGCTCCTTGATGAGTTCGATCAACCGAGCACGTGTGTCGACGGTTGTCATGCATTCACCTGCACCGCTGGGATGAGCTCTGGGTCTTTACGTAGCCGTACAAGGTGCGACGTGTTGCCCGCGATCTTGTCACGCAGCATCTTCTTGGCGCGTTCACTCAGGGTGTCGGAGGCATTCTCAAGCATGTTGGCGTAGAACCTCACATTATCCTCCATGGCGACGCGAGCCTTTTCAACCACCACGGCGTGCTCGCAAGAAACGTCACACCAAATCGGGTCAGGCAGAGCGTTCGTCACAGCGCCCTGGCGAGCCGCCAGGCAAGGTGGCAGGTTAGGGGAGGAATAGGTTTCGGTACTCAGGCAGTAGCTACCCACCGCTGTCCGGTGAATAAAGAGTGGTTCACCGGCAGAAAGCAGGTTGGAGATGTATATGAAGATCGTTACCTGCAGCCGTGTCCCCTGGAACGCCTCGGGCCGTGCACGCACACGTTCGAGGAGGCGATCAGCGCTAGCACCCGAAGAAGCACTGGTTGTGAGCGCATTGATCAGTTCCGTGAACTCTGCCGTGTAATTCTGCTCGATCGCTTGTGCGACGCTGCGAACGAGATAGGGGTTGCGGCCAATGTACTGGAGCGTCATCGAATAGCTTTTGTGCCCGAACAAGTGCCGGATGATGTCGATGTTACGTTCGCTCCGGTTGATCAGAATCTGTGCGATAGTCTTTCGGAACCGGTGGGTATGAATCCGGTCGATGCCCGTCGCCTCTTCAAGCTCTCTGGTCACCTGCTGCAGCATGTGTGCTGTCGGCTTATTGACCACGCGGCGGCCTTTGCAGCTCTGGAACAGGTACCCTTGGCCGATCATGGTGTAGACGCTGCGTAGTTTCTTCAAATCCTCAATCCGCTCGCCTACATATTTAGGAATAGGAAGGTAATCGACGTCACCGTGGAAGTTTGGATCCTCACTGGTCTTGAAGCGAGTAACGCGCAAAGTGTAGTTACCGTCGCCGTCCTTTATGATGTCATCAAAGCACAACGCTCGCATCTCGCTCACTCTCAACCCTGTGACGAGCGCCAACAGCACATAGATCGCATTGCGGACGTTATCTATGGCAGCAGAGTAAGAGTTGATCCAGTTGTATACAAAGGCTTTGAAAGAATTGATGTTCTCGTATTTGTAAAAGTATTTGTTCTTACTTGCAGCCACGATGACTTGGCCATCTATAACGATATTGAACTGTCGCTCAATTTCTAAATCTTCCTTATAACGAGTGATCGCGGATTTTGTCTTCTCATCAATTTTATTCTCTTTGACAAAGTCTACGAGCTTAAGGAGCCGTGGCAGGGCTTGTCTAGTCCAGAAAAGAGCGTGCGTGACCAATGTGCCCAGATCTTCTTCGGAGAACGGTTTCCAAGTGCCCATCGACCCCGAGAACTGCATCAGATCTTTCCATCGCTCGGCATTATCAACCGCACGCATATCGACCTTAAGTGCTAAACCCTCTGGCATCAGTCCCTGTGTGCTGAGTGATCCCCAGAGCCGGATCAGATAGAACAGCGACAGGTAATGGCGCATGCTGGACGCGGTATTCTTCGCTTCATTTAACGCCCCGTTGAGAATGCGCGCATTGATCATTGCGATGGACTGGGCATCCCCAGCTAAGAAGTTATTTGTGAAAATATAGCGCTCCAGCAGGAAAAACAGGCTCGCTTGCCATGTCGTGGTGCTATAACTGCGGATTGTACCGAAAGGTGCAAACTCCGGAATCGTGTAATAGATCAGGGCCTTCTTCAGGGCAATCAGGGGTGGTGTAAGTCCCGTGAAAGGAACCTTTTTCTGCGTGCCGTACCGGTTGATGAACAACACCCAGGTGTCATCGCAGTAAAGCGAGTGCTCCGAGATGGGGAATGCGCCGTCCGGGAATTCCTCAAGCTTGATCCTCAACGTGCTCAAGCGCTGAACCAGGGTGCCGCCGGTCTCTGCCATGAGCGCTGACAGCTCTGCCTCAGCTACTTCTTCTAGGTCGCTATTGAATTGGGTTTGAAGCTCATCCTGTAGCTCATCCAGGTCGTCGAAATCTGACTCATCGCTATAGTCAGCGTCCTCCAAGTCGTCGTCAGCCTGCTTGGCTTTACTGGCTTTACTGGCCTTCTTGGACTTTTTCGCATTCCCTGTTTCTTGAGCGCTCCCAGCTTCTCCTGCTTGCGCGAATCTTTTGCCAAGAGCATCAAGGCCGCTTACGTGAGAGCCGCCCAAGTCATTAGATTCAAGGCGTGTTTCGGAATGGAGTTTGAATTGCGCGTCGAGTCTTGGTTCAGCCTGGGATTCGAAATTCAGGTTGGGGGCGCCCACGGTGACCCCATTCATGCCCATCACTTCGCCATCCAGTGCGTGCGCAGGCGTAATAGGCGCTTGCAATGATTGAGAGAGAGACTCTGCCAGCGGCAACGGGTCAGCCATCACCTGAATGACATCTCGCTGCTCGTTCGAGTGGGCGAGCGTCGAGTTAGGGTCGTGCAGAGGCTTCTTATCGATGTTCATTCCATGTCCTCATCTTCAAAAATCAGCTGCAAAAACGTCAGGTCGCGTGGGAGCAGCGGGATGTTCTTGCGCTGCTGGGCGCGCTGGTAGCGAGCGGCTTCTACGACCTTGTCCTGCTCGTCCCAGTTGTTCAGTACGTAGTTCAAAACCGACAGCTCGGAATCAAGCGTATCGCTGAACTCAGATTCATTCTCCGGACGCTCTTCAATAAGCTCGACGACATGAATGCGTCGCTCAATCAGATACGGGAGTGAGTCCTCATACAGATTGATTCGCTTGCAGAACAGGCAGTTTCGAATCGAATAGCACCGATCCCCAGGCTTGACCTCCACATCTGCCCCTGGCCATGTGGGCTGGCGTTGGTTGTCACACCCCCAAAGTGCTTTCTCCATGCCTGGAATGTGGAAAATCTTCAAAGGAAGCTGAACCGGCGTTTCCGGCTTTTTTGTGCCCAGCATGCCCACCCAGCGGCCCTGCAGGAACAGTTCCATGATTTCCTCAAGCTCGGAGCGTAGGCGTTGCATACGCTCCTGAACGGCGGCTCCAGAGCTGTCATAGTGCACGTCAGTGGTGGTGGTGTTCTGATGTCCCATCTGCATTGCCAGCAGGCCAAGTCCCGCGCCTTTGACTTTGCGCTGGAACAACGACCACGTGGGGCGCAAGCGTTTGGTGAGCTGCTTCGCACTCGTCAGCCGCGTGCCGTTTTCGTACACCGGGTAGGCGATGAAAAAATCCTTGATGCCACGCAAGAATGCTTTGCTATTAGTGGCGGACGTATGCCTGCCGCCCCGTGTAGCCCACACCGAGTAATAGCGTATGCAGAGGAATAGCTTGTTGTAGATCAGGTTTTCCTGACCTGTTGGAATGACGTCATATTCATAGGGCAACAATGGCTCCGACAAGGTAGTAGCAAGCTGGATCAAGTTGTAGCTGGAGTAGCGGTCAGTTTTGCTACTCACCGCTACAATGTCCTTGGGAGCGTAATAGGGCTTGTCCAACCCTTGTGAGCGGTTCTTCTCGGAGTGAAGCAGAACCTGGGCTTCGGACATGGCGCCGGTCAGAGGGTGTTCGCAGTTTTTCTCGTCTACGGCGAGCACGGTTTCCTTGTTCCAGTTGCTCTGCAGCATGATGAAGACAATGATGCAAGCCATGTCCATCATGCTCGGGTAATACAGGGCCAGCAGGTCGTCCCAGGGCTTCAGCGGATAGCGAATAAGCCGCACGTCGCCCAATCGGTTCCACCGAAATAACATGAGCTGAACGATGTCTTCGCAGTCTGATAGCGATAAAAGCTTCTTTGCGGAGAAATGGTGCGCGATTTCGTCTAAGGAGACATCAAACGGATAGCCGTTTTCAAGCAGGGTCTTTAGCGATCTGGCATCATCGGGATTCCAGTGCCATAGACTGTTTACATCAAATGGATTGACTGGCCTCGCAAACCGATAACATTCCTCGCGCGCCTCGAACATTTTCCTAAAGGCAGCCAGGGTGTTAGGTACATCCAGCAAGGATCTCAACTCAGGATCGGTAGCGTGCTTGAGCTTGAAGTACAAGTTACTGCTGGTGAGCTTCTTATTGCGCTCCAGCTTATCCTGTGCCCACTCGAAGATATTGGCCTTGGAGTATTTGGGGGTATAGGTATCACGGATCTGCTGGTATTCATAGGGTTGCGCAGCATGCACAGCCTCTCGGAACTCCAACTTTTTATACATAATGTCGGCGTGGGTTTTCAGGGCCGTCACCAAGTCGTCATACGCGTCATCAGTGAACGGCTGGTTCACCTGCTTGGGAGGGCGAGGAACTGGTGGCAACATTAAGTTGGGTAAGAGATCTGAAAGCTTGCCAACGTATTTAATCGCTGTCTTCAGCCTAGAAGCATTGATGCCTTTCTCATTGTTTTTAAGTAGATAGTTGTGGAAACCCATAAAGACCTCGGCGGTGAGGTCGGTCAGGTGTGCCAGCTTTAGTGCACCTGGGTTGCGACTGTTGTAGTCGTGTGCAAAATCAAAAAAAAGAATCACCGACTGGCGGAGTGAGTAGCCAGAAATCCGCCGGTGACTAGCAGCATATTTAATAAAAACCAGATTCAATGCCAGGCAGATGGGTTTTTCTTTGTTATAAAATGGGTGCGACTGATATGTGCACTCAATAGGTAGTGAGTCAGTTGTAGGGGCAAGGTCGTGTGTTCCTGCAACAGGAACTTCAAAAGCGGTCAAGGTGGAAAGTCCTTAGTCAATAGGCTCGCGGCTGTTTTGGGTTTTTCAGTTGTTCGGTTTGCTGTTTTATGTGCGAGTGTCGTTATTGGCTGCTTTGCCGTTTGTTTCTAAAGTCTCATTGTTTTGCTTTTCGGCGGTTAGCTTGGCCTGAAGACTGGCCCAAGCATGTTCGATTGCCGAAGTGTAATTTTCCAAGGTGCCATTGTTGTGAATAACGGTATCCTCCGGTTTGACCTTGATCCCTGCTTCGGAAGAGTGCGTTTTAACGGACTCGACATTGTCACGGATGATGTGCCAGATTTCGCCGTTCAGGAGGCGAATGAAATGTGCTTCGTTCTCAAAGCGTATATCTTTGATGATGATTACTTCTTTGTCTTTCGCATCAAAGACTGGAGCGTTGAATGTGGTTTTATTGTCGGAGGTTTGGATACGCTGTTTTTCCAGAGTGTCCTGGATGTGCTGGGCTCGCTGAGCATTGAAGTCGGGGAAGTCCCGGAAAGTCATGGCTTTCAAGATCATGAGCATCTCGTTTGGCGAGATCTTCCAATACTCATCAACATTGTTACGAAGGTCAGCGCCCCAAGAGCGGTCGGGCAGGGCGAAGATGGCGCTGACGGCTTTGATGAAAGGCGCATCAGGGTCGGAGGCGCTGTTGGGATCTTGGGCGTGCGGGGCGGGGGAGCTATCAGGACGGCCTGCAATACCGTTGATCTCCATGTCGGCACGTTTGAGCCAATGCAGCGGGTCACGGCCGCGCATCCACTCAGTGCCTACCCGCTGATAGAACTCACGAGGGGATTGGCCCCAAGCAGCCAGTTGCGTCTCCTTTACGGTATCATCCCAAGTCTCGGCATCTGTCAGGGCGAATAGGGCTTGGCAACCACGTTTCAGTGGGTCAGCGAGGGCGAAGGCAGCTACCCCAGGGTTAGCAAGTAGCAGCGAGGCGGCCGTATCTTTGCCTGAGCGCGCTTTGGCAGCTAGGCCTAGGATTTTTTTCATATAGAAACTCCTCGGGGACACCTGAATTCTGGGTTTTTGGGGTTTACATTTTTATCTGGTACAAAGTATATCATTGTGTTTACCTTTTCTAACATTCCAAAACAAGATTCGACCTATGCCTACCAGGGCGGTGGTCGCGGTTTGTCGCTGGAGCGCATCGCGAGCCTCGAAACGTTCGTGCAGGGCGATCTGCGCCCGGACTTGACGCTGATCTTCGATCTGCCGGTGGAAGTGGGCCTGGCCCGCGCCAGCGCCCGCGGTCGCCTGGACCGTTTCGAGCTTG
>Ga0065714_10064529_pt1 | contig 41471 bp, 71 predicted proteins | sample MisRhiReplicate2_FD_59101 | JGI IMG/M metagenome (GOLD analysis project Ga0065714, IMG submission 59101) | Miscanthus rhizosphere microbial communities from Kellogg Biological Station, MSU, sample Rhizosphere Soil Replicate 2: eDNA_1 v2... | ecosystem: Host-associated > Plants > Roots >... | reverse complement strand
CGCGACTAGGCGTGTTTGCGTCAGAGATTTCGCACACCCACCCCATGTGTCGCCGTTTGTCAGGGGGGTGGGGGTGGGGTCACCAATTACGTGATGTGGCACCTAGGGCGGGCTTGTCTACCTTGTCCTGCTTGGCTTTGTTGCACCTGAGATGAGCACTGTCTAGGTTGCTTGGTTCTTCGCGTAGCTCGGGGTGCGTTGACCAGGGCTTGATGTGCTCGACACTGAAGCTGTCTTCGTTGGGGTAGGTCAGTGTGTAGTCGATGGGCTGTGTGCATATGCAGCATGGCTTACGCTTGGCTCGTTGGTTGGCTACTAGGTTGCGCCAGTTGCCACCTGATCTGCCTGCATGCTTACCCATTGCATACCCCTAACGTTTAGGTGGCTGCCTGCTTCTCAGCGGTAGCCGTGCGTCGTTAGCCTGACGCGGCAGATAGCGGCCTCCTCAGGTCCGTTGCCTATCTCTTATTCCAACCATCCGAGGCCGTAGCGTTAGCCTGCGTGGAAGGTCTGTGCAGCAAGCAACAGCACATCGTGTGGTGTGTCCCTGCTGAGTCTTTGGTCGAGCACGATACGTAAGCGTGCGGCGAGGATCCGAACCCGCAGCGGCTGATCTTTTTTAATCAGTCGCTCCTGGCTCGATGTCGCAGTCGCAGTCATCGCCGCAGTACATGTTGTCCTGCTGTCCTTCTTTGTACCCTCGCGCATAGGTGCCGAGTTCAAGGGTGCAGGCTTCTTCGCGGAGCAGTTCGGCTTTGGCTTCGAGGAGTTCGATGATGGCTGCGATTAGCTTCTTCATGCTGCTCCCATGCTCAATGGTTAGGTTTGTGACCATAAACCCGGTTAGCGGTCATAGTGTTGACCGTTAGCGTGCGCTCCTGGTCTGCGTTGCATCAATGAGCTTCTTGTTGCCGCGTACCCAGTGACCACAGGGGCATTGGTAGAGGCGGTAGCGTTGCACGTTTGTGTATGCGGTGCCGTCGCGGAACTTGGAGAGGTCTTTGTTGCCGCAGACCGGGCATCCCCATTCCTCGCCGGTGAACATGCTGAGGTGGGGGTGGTTGGGGATCCATGCGCGAAGACGGTCGTAAAGCTTCTCGGTGAGCACAACGTCTTGCTTGTTGTACTGGCGCATCTTGTCCCATGCGGCTTCGTCGCCGGCCATGCATTTGACCCATAGTTCGTGGCCTGCGTGGCTGGTTTTCTTGCCTAGTCCGAGCTGCTGTGCAACGTGGTCGAGCTTGCCGGATGCGAACTTGAATTGTTTGCGTACGGTCTGGAGTAGGTCAACGTTTTTATATGGCGCGGGCGGGTTAAGTCCGGCGAGGATGAATTCACGGTTGAGGTGTTTCATGTCGAAGCCGGCACTGTTGTACCCGACGATTAGGTCGGCTTCGGAGACGAGGGCGTGAATGTTCTTGACCATTGCGTCGTGGCCGTCGTGGTGGTCCGAGTAGAACAGGACTTCTTTCTCGCCGTACCATTTGGCTGCTACCGAGATGACGGTGGCGACTTCCTGGAGTTGGGCGAGGGAGACGTTCTGATTGAACAGTGACCAGACGTGTGCAAGGTTGGGTGCGTTCTCGATGTCAAGCGTGAGGATGCGGACCTGCTTGACGGCGGCGGGCTGGATCTTCGGGGCGAGCTTCTTAGCGAGGGCGCCCATCAGGCAGCAACCAGGGCGCAAGTGCAGTCCGAGCGGCGGTGACGACGTACGGTGTGCTCACTCATGAAGATGCCGGCGCCGGTCATTTCGCGGGCAACGTCTACATGGGTTTTGGTGGAGGTGACGAGTGCTGTCACTGCCGCACGGTCTTCCGCGTCACCCTGGCTGATGATGCGATTGAAGACGCAACCTGTTGCTCTGCTCATGTTCGCTTCCTTGCTCAAGGGTGTGTTGCAAAAGTGTTGCCGTCAGGTTTGTGATTCCTGCGTGACGGCTAGGCAGGTTGGGCTTGCCGGGGCTGCATGTTTGCGTGACGTTCCCGGAAGATGTTGCATATGTGGCTCTTTCGGCGCTTTTGCCGATTTGTGCCACATATTGATCAATCCCCGACGCGGGCAGCCCATTGGATGAGCAGCCTTCTGGGCTTGCACTGCACGGAATGTCTTTACGACTACATCGCGCCTTACACGCTTGACCCGCGTCGGGAAACCTAGTGTTCACACTTCTACTGCGATGGCGCAGCGTTAGTGTGATTATGGGCGTATGGCGTTGACTGCGCCTACGAGGATGGTTCGTGAGTGCATGATTGCTGCACGTGCTGAGGCTGTTGTTAGCTCGTCTAGGACGAGGTCAAGCCGGTCAGCGAGCGACTTCAATGCATTCGCGTCGTTCAGCTCGGCAACAGTGACCGGGTGTCTAGCTCGACGTGCGGGGTTGTACGTCATCGCGCAGCCTCCTTAGCTCGTTTAACGTCAAGAGGCCCGGGGTCTTATCCCGAGCCTCTTGGTAGTGCTGTTTGAGTGGGCTGGTTTCCCGATGCCACTTCTAAACTAATTAAAGATTAGCACGGAAAAGTTGCACTAGTCTACAGTTTTAGGAAGTTTTCGTTGCAGTTCTTTTCAGTCCTCGTCAAAGTGGGGCAGCGTGGCGAAGCGGTGGAGAACGTATATGCGGGCAGTCTCTATCTCCGTCTCGTCGCTTTCGCCCCAGGGATAGGCTCGGTCAACAGCGCGCGCCGCTTCCATTTGCTGGGCGTGATACTCCGCAGCCAACTCGGCATCGGCGAGCCGCTTGGCTACGGCGATGATGGCGCATGGAACGTAGGAGCCGCGGAAGAAGTAGGCGTCCATTGCCGGGTGCTTCTCGTAGATGTGGAGGACCAGGGGCTTCATGCAGCCTTCTTGAAGTAGAGCGTCGGTGCCTTCCCTGGCTCCATATCCTCATAGAGTTCATAGCCAAGCGGCTCGCCGGGAATCGCGTCCACATAGGGGTTGATCCAGTCGAAGAACTGCTCGACCTCGCCGTGGTAGTTCTTGATGTCAGCATTGAGGGCCAGTCCGTAAGCCTTGCGGATATCGTCATATGCCAATCCGGACGAGGCGTGGTCCGGGAAGTAGTAGGAACTACCCTGCGCGAGCATGTCCCAACGCGGGCACTCGAATAGCGGATGGTCCGGCAAGTCGTCGGGGTCAACCTCTATCTGCCCGAGCATTGCCCGGATTGGGGCCAACACTTCATCGGGCGCATCCTTTACCAGTGTCGCCCGGAAGAATATCTCTGTGTACATACCCATGACTATGCGGCTTCTTCTTTCGGTTTGATGAGTGCTTTGACATCGCCCAGCTTGTACATCGGGCGCAGTACTTTCCCGGCCTCGTTCCGCTCAGGGTTGGCCCTGACCAGCAGCCCGCGTGATGCCAGCAGCCGGACGTGTTCGGGTGTAATCTCTTCGCCGTGGATCCTCGCTAGGCGTTTACTGATGGCGTCCGGGTAGCCAACAATCCCATCGTCCTGCTGCTTGGCGTATTCGGTGGCAGTGTTCCGCCATTCCTGGATGTCGGTGTACACGGTGGTGCAGGTCCGGCAGATGGCGGTGTCGTCACCAGCGTGGGCGTAGAGTTCGGTGCCGTCTTCGGGGCATGTCCCGGCGAACTCGGCTTGCGTTGCGGTGCGGGTGGCTTTCTGGCAGTCCCGGATGATCCCTTGCAAAGTAGTTTTTGCATCCCCGGCCCAGTGCAAGGTTTTGAGCGTCCCAAGGTGCGTGTAGATGTAGCTGCTGAGCTTTTTGGAGTCCCTGCCGGCGAGCCTGACCCCGGTCACTTTGGCGAGTTCGAGGGCCGCGTACATGAGCCATTTGTCCAAGGCCATGTGCGCATCCAACGCGTTCTCGTTGATCGGCAACGGCGCGTGCAAGGATCCCGAGGACGAAACACGCTCACCATACCCGGCAGTCAGTGAGGCCCTTGGTACCGTACGAACCAGGTCATCAACCACCGAATCCAGTTCAGCCAACACCTGCCGCAAATCCGCCGCACAGGCTGTGCAAATGAAGTCACCATTCGTGATTGGGACACTGCATTGGCAGGTCATTTGTTGTCCAGCGTGTAGGACTCAACCACCGAACCTGTCGGGATGCGGAACACGTACTCGTCGTGCGATCCGAGCGGCCACGGCGAAACCCAGCCGTTAACGTGGTCGATGTGCTTGGCCTGAACCGTGGCGTCCTTCGATCCTTCAAAGATAGTTGCCCTCGCGGCGTCGGCCTGCTCCACATAGATTGCGCCGCCGTCTCGCTGGCTGATGAAGTTCAGGACGCGCCTGTCTTTGATGTAGCCGCCACCGAGGAAGTAGGACCGGCCTTCGATTCCATTGGAGTTGCCAATGGCCTTGAGCTTGTACGTGTCATCCTTGACGACATCGTTGTTCCATGGAATCCAGGTCCCGCAGGCCATGAAGATCAGCCCGCCAAGGAATGCGCCAACGACGATTGCTATGAGCGCCCCGACGAATGGGATTCCATATGAGTCTCCCGCCTCCGAGATGAAGACGCCTGCTGCGATGAGGACGATGATTGTTACTAGTATCCAGAAGATCAAGTTAGTTTCCTTGTCCGTGCATTTCGCAGTTGGGGTTTGCTGGTGGGCGGGTTTGTCGTGGGTTGTACCGCCATGGTTCGCACGAGCAGCCGGGGATTCGGTTGGTTCGGCGGTTCCAGAAATCGGCGCCAACACCTACTTGCTCAGTCATTTCTTATCCCCTGCTTGCTTGTGTGATGTTCCAGCGGCGGTCTGCGCGTTCCGTGTCGGTGAGTGCGAGCCACTGGGATTCGTTCAGGCCATGCGCTGAGGCTGCGAGTGCGTCGGGGACCGTGAGCTGGGTTACCGGGCGATGCTTCACGCGGTCGGCTCCGGTACGTAAAGGACCGTCGCGGGGAGTGAGTCAACGATATGCGCACTGGAGTAGCTTTCTTCCGATCCTGCCAAGGAGTACCACCGCTCGCGGTCGTTCTTCACGCAGCAATCCGGGTCGCTGTCCAGGATCATGGCCCCAGCAGGCAGCGCGTCGAGTTCGGCAACGGTCGTCACTACGCGCGGCTTTCGGTAACCGGATGCGAGGACCGCGTCGATGATTCCGTCTGCGAGATGACTGACGATACTGCTCGGCAGTTCAAGGTGAAGCGCCCTGATGTGAGGGGTTCGGCTGATGACTGTCGCCAGTTCTTCGCGGTCGCTCATTTTGTGTGCTCCATGTTTTCGGTGATCTTCTGCAAGTTGTGTACGAGGCGTTTGATCGTCTTTACGTTCTGGTGGTCATGGCCTTCAGCGTCGAGGCCGTCAATCAGGGTTACAAGCTCATCCAGGATGGTCATCATGTGCTCCGGGGGGTCGGGGTCCGCTGAGTCGGGCCGATGAGATAAGTTTACACTGTTTTGCGGGTTTTACTGTAGAGAACTGCAACTTTTTCTTCCTAAATTTTTAGGGCCTGGTTCCGGTTAGGAGGGCTGTGAGGTCGGCGAGGGTGAGCGTGACCCACTGATCCGCAGCTTTGCCCTTGCCGTGGCGTTTGTGCACGATCATGCCGGCGAGTGCGCCATCGTTCACGCGCTCCGTCTCGGCTTCCGTCGCCCATGTGCCGAGGTTAATCCTGGTGGTGTTCTTCGCCTCAAGGACGACGCGTTGCCCGTGAGCCATGACCCCGCCGATATCGCCCTTGTCCTTCGCCCCTGACTTGACGCGCCGGTCAGCGTACGGGAAGCCATTCAAGGCTAGGTAGTCGGCTATGAGGCGTTCGAACGATGGGCCTTTTTGGCGGTGATATGCGGTCACTTGCTTGCCTCGCGTTCGGCCTCGCGGTGGAATGCTCTGACGGCATGACGGGCCGCGATGTAGTAGTGATCCGATGCATCGATGTCCAAGTCTTCCCATGCGGGTGCGGAGTCCTTGTAGAAGTTCAGTCGCCCATAGAGCGCCTTGCCTGCCGCAAGGATGGCTGGCGATCTGGTGTCGGCGAAGAAGTCCGGGGCGTAGAGGCTCTGGTCGTCAGTTGCTTGCTTCTTGCTCATTCTGGTTCTCCCTGGAAAGCGCTTGCTAACGGGCTAGTTTTCAGTGGTATGCAGCGGAGTGCTGAAGAGTACTGCAAGGCGCTCACGGGCGGCACTGTGAGGCTGGGAATGGTCATGCCGTCTCCTCGTGTCCGCCGCAAATGAACCCGTGCCCGGACGGATGCCTTGTGACTTGGTCTGCGGGGAAGCGTTGGGTACATTCCATGCAAACCCGTGGGGCTGCTATGTTCCCGGCGCTTTTCGTATTGGACTGCTCCCAGTTCTCGGGGAACATGATCGCGGCAGGTGTTAGCTGCTTTTCGTTATTCATGGCTTTCTCTGCTGCTGCCATCACCTGGCCCAGTGAAGCGCCACTCTTTGCTGCAATCCCAAGCTGAGTCATGATCGCACTGTGCGCCCAGCGAGGACGGTAGCGGCGGATGATTGACGACAAATCAACAGCGTCATACTCGTTGAATTTCAAATCCATTTTTTGTGACCTTCGCGTATAGGTAAGTGACGAAGCAGCAGCAAAGCACCCCAACTTCTTTAAAAGCCAAGCGAAGCGAAAGGCGAGGTCGGGTGTTTACTGTTAAGTGTGCATACCGAATCGGAATGCGAATCGCATACGAATCGCATCGCTAAAATGGCGGTGAATCCGGGGTTTCAGGTGCTTCGGAGGCCATTTCAGCGGCCCTTTTGTCCCATCTGGCCCTAGCCCCTGCACGGCCCGCATCTGAGAGCTTTTTGATGTACTCAGGGTTCGGCTGGTACACGTCCCAGTCGTGGATTTTCCAGCCCTTGGAGCCCGCGTCCACGTCCCACAGTTCGGCTGTCACGAGCCTCTTAGCGTCCGCTGCGGTTGCCTGGATGAGTGGGAGTGCCACCTTCGGGATAACGCCCGTGCAGCCATGTTCCCCGGAGTAACCGAACGAGAAGATGTACGCGAGTGCGGTCCGATGCCCAGACGGTAGCGCTAGGAGGTTGAGGAGTTTCGAGTTGCGGTAGATGCTGGTTTGGAGCCGAACCCACTCGACCCCAGTTTCTAGACTCATCCGGAATCCGCTGTGTTCTCGCGTTCTTTGCGGTGGGCGTCTTTGCGTTCCTGGTCGGCGGCTTTGCGTTCTGCGCGGCGCTCATCCCATGACTGCGCGGTCATGCTGCGGCGTCCAGGTCAGGGAATAGGAGGCGGCGGGCTACGTCCTGCAACCCGTGGTCCCGCAACCGGGCCTCCAGCGAACGTTCACGGCCTTGGTAGCCGATGGCCCGAAGTATGTAGTGCTCGCCCTGATTGAGGGAGAGCAGCCATTCGATTTCTTCGGCGATTTCTTGGGCTGTCATCTTGGTGCGGTGGGTGTATTTTTTGCACCGTTCGGTCCACGCAGTTTTGCATGGTTGACAGCGTTCTTCGACGCGTTTTGTGTGCGCCCGGTATCCGGCGTCAGTGCCGCAGATAGGGCGAATGATCGTGGGGTTCATGCTGCCTCTTCCTCATCGATCTTGAATACGGCGGCGAGGTCGTGTCGTCCGGACCTGTAGAGTCGCCTGCTGAGGGATTCGGGGTTGGTGTAGCCGACTGCTTTCATCGCGGTCCACCACCCTTGTCCGCTCTTGAGTTGCCATTCGATTTCTTCGGCTAGGATCGCTGCTTTCCTAGCTGCGGCGTCCGCGCACTTTTGGTATCGAGGCGCTAATGGTTCGGTGCTCATGCTGCTGTCTCCTGCCGTTTTGCTCTGTCAAGGTTTCGCCGGTACTCGCTCCGTGCGGCTTTGCATGGGAGGCATACTGGCGTGTTGTGTCTGCGGTGGGTGGCGTATCCGGCTGGGGTGCCGCATCCGTTCCCGTGCCGCGGGTTCCTGCCGGGGCCGCGTCGGCGCTCACCTTTGGGTGCTTCACGCGGGGCGTTCTTGCCCTTGTAGACGTACGCCACTACTTGGACCACGCTTCCCGGAAGTCGGGTTCGAGTTGATCACACGGCGACCAGGGGCAGGACTCCCACCGGAGTGCGTGAGTGTGCGTTTTGTGGTGCCAGTCGCGTAACGCCCGGATGTTGTCACCGGTCTGGTGGTGGAAGGTGCTCATGATTTCCTTCGGGTTTGGGTGTTCTCTAAGTATGCAGTGTTGTGCAGGAATTTACTGCACAACACTGCAACTAATTTAGGTCAAAAATGTGGGTCAGAACGGAGGTTCGCTGTTGCCGCCGAATCCGCCTGCGTTTGCGGACGAGTTGCCGCCCCACGGATCCTGCTGGGCTGTGGACGGACCAAAACCAGACGGCTGAGATGTTGCGAAACCGCCAGTGTTGCCGCCCTGGTTGTTGCGCTGGGTGCGGGTCACTTTGGCTGTTGCGTACCGGAGCGAGGGGCCGATTTCGTCAACCTCAAGCTCCATGACAGAGCGCTTGGTCCCATCCTTGTCTTCCCAAGAGCGGGAAGTAAGGCGCCCGGACACGACGACACGGGTTCCCCTGGTCAAAGATTCCGCAACCGACTCAGCCATCTCGCGCCAGACATTGCACCGCACAAACAGGGTTTCCTGATCCCGCCACTCATTGGTCTTCTTGTCGAAGATCTTCGGAGTCGAAGCCACGGTGAAGTTCGCGACCGCGGCCCCGGAAGGCACGAAGCGCAACTCCGGGTCGGTTGTCATGTTGCCAATGAGGGTGAGAGTCGTTTCGTTAGCCATTACGCGGCTACCCTTTCTTCGTATCTGCGCCGGCTTCTTGCCGAGCAGGTTCGACACACAAGTGCGCCTTTGGGGTTGATGTAAGTGTTGAGTTCGGTGTACTCATGGCCGTTGATGCAGCCTTGGACTGAGCCGTTCTTGATCCGCCGGCCCCAACCTCGAAAGAGGTTTTCGTCGTTAGTGACGGGTTCCAAGTGTGCCGGGTTGACGCATCGAGTGTTCCTGCATAGGTGGTCGAGTACCAGGCCTTCGGGTATCGGGCCGACCAGATGTTCGTACGCCCACCTATGCGCCCTCACGGTCCGCGTCACGCTGAACATTCCGTATCCGCACCCGTCCACTCCTGCCTGCCATACCCAGCAGTCGGCACCCTTGCGAACCTTCGGCCAAAACCGATCTGCATCAGATGGTCTTGTTGACCCGCATGGGTCGCCGGTCTTGCGCCACATCTGATAGTGCTTGGTGCAAATCCCTCTCGCACCCTTTGGCCCCACAAGATTTGTGCAGCCTTGGACTTCGCATTCCGTATGGCACCTGGCTATCTTCAAGCCGCCGCCTCCGTAAGGGTGTATTTCTTGAGGTTGTCGGGGTGGAAGCCCTGCCAGTGAAGCTCAATCTCCGGGTCGCCTGTTGAGACGATGACCACGGGTGCTGCTTTGTAGCCGAGGGACTTGATGGCGGCTAAGTCGTCCGGACTTTGTGACACATCAACGGTTTGGTAGCCGATGCTGCGGGCGTCCAACCAGCGCTTAGTAGCCTTGCATGGCTGGCAATTTGGGGACGTATATACGGTGATGATGCGTGACAACTAGCTAGCTCTTTCCTGTTGGTGTATCTGGCTGGTCCAGTGGGTGGACCCGAACTTGCAGCGGTAATACCTCACGGCCTGCGTGTCGCCTTTGCGTTTCTGGATGCGTTTGACGATGCGCCGCGCGTCTTGCTCGTTCAGTGCGAGTACCTTGCCGCAGCGACAGTGGTTGGTGATCGTGTTCATCACCAACGGGGCGCTACTCAGCGGGCGCGGCATCAGGTGCGGGGGTTGCCATTGCGATGATCTTCGCGAGGGTTTCCGCCGATTCGTTAGCTTCGGCAGCGGCACTGTAAATCGCACGCAACGCCTCGATACCCGCAGCCTGCCCAGCCTCAGCCAGGAAGTCACGACGTGCGGTGGGCTTGGGTTCGGCCAGCACCTCCACGGAGAACGGCTTGCGTTTGCCGCGGGTCACCATCAGGGAGACTGTGAGTCGCTTCGGCAGGTGTGACATTGCCGAGATTTCGATGCCGCCGACAGTTGCGCCGCCGAACTTGATTTCAGGGTTGCGGAACAAGGTAAGTCGGTGGCCGGCGTACGCGCTAGCCTCTGCCCCCCACGCCTGCACCATGACGCGCCTCATGCTCTTGGACGGCTTGTAGGGGCGTCCGGGGAACTCTGCCGTGTGGACTTCGACGGGCTGCTCAGAGTTGCCAGCGCGAACCTCAGTGATGGTCACGGTGACTGGCCCGGTGACGAGGTCGTCACTGTTGAGTTGGTCGGATTTCGGGGCGATTGATTCGGTGAGGTCCATCAGATCCGCTCCCATTCGATGTATACAGATTTCAGGCCCTCAGCGACTCGTTCCCAGAAGTCGTCTTCGAAGGGCTCGCCCTCCACGTGGTCTACGGGCCATATGTAGATGCTCGGGGACTCTCCAAATTCGTCCATTGTCAGAACCTCATCTCTTCGTAGTGGTTAATGCGTTCGGTCGCGGGTCTGCCGCTGGTGTTGATCCCGTAGTTCTTGATCATCTGCGCCGCTGAGTCCTCAAACGCTTCGACGGCTACTTGGATCGCGTGGAACCATCTCATATCCGGGTAGACGCGCTTCACGTACAGGGGCATGCCGCCGCAATAGGACACATAATCCAGCCATGCACGCCCGGAGACAAGCAGCCCCGCTTGGCACTGCGCCACATTTTCGAGCGGCACTTCATCGGCCAGGATCGTCGCGAGGTGCTTCTTCTGACGGCGCGACTTAATCTCGATCAAACCGTCATCACCAACCAAACCATCCGGTGAGTAGCCGATCCGGAAACCCCAGTCATCGCGCACCATGAACCCAACCTCAGCGACAGGTGCAAAGTGCTCGCTGTACAGGTCGCGGGCGAACGGCTCATCCAAGGTCCCGCGTTCCATGTCAGCGTTCATCTGCATCGGCTCCGTGAGGCCCGTGATGCGCTCGGCTACCAGCGTGCCAGTCAGGCCGCGCGACGTGTCGTTGATCGCCGGCTTGATCGTCTTCGGTGTGATGAGCAAACCCACAACAGATGCCGTGATTATGCCGCGCCGTACAGCATGCCACTCATCCGTTCCCTGCTCGATGTCATTGAATACTTGCAAGCTGATATTGCCTGGTTCGGTGGTCGTGGTTGTCATTCGATGTCTTCCTTGTCGAGTTCGGTTGAGTAGGCTCCCTGCTCGCAACACATGTCACAGGGGCACAGGCTGTTGGTGTTGGGCCGTTGTTGTTGTGGTTCGTCGTCATCTTCAGGTGACCAGCTCATGCGTTCACCGGGCCGAGGATGGTGATTACGTCGAGAGCGCGGTCTTTCCTGAGGCATTGGCTGCAAGCGACCATCAGGTTGCCCCGAACAAAGCCGATCATCGTGGCGCAGTAGGACTTGATTACGCTGGTGCCGCAGTCAATGCAGTCGACCCTTGCGTAACTCACCGCAGCGCCTCCGTGGTGCTGATTACCGTGGCCCGTAGATTCGCAAGCAACGTCTTCCATTTCGCCAACCAGTGCGGCGATGTCTGTTTGTTGCTGGGTGCTCATGGCTGCTCCTGACGGTCGAGGTTGCGGAAGAACTTGTAAGAGGTGGCGAGCATTACGGCTGCGGCCAGGACTAAGGCGGTCATGCGACGTTCCTTACTGTGGTGAACCCGGAGTTGTTGAGAAGGGTCCAGGTTTCGGTGTTGATGCGGGCCATGAGACGTTCGGTCAGGTCGAGCGAGTTGTCCACGGTGCGGGCCTCGTTGCGGACAAGGTCAGGGTGCGTACCCGTTTCGACCGACTCCAACTCCTCCAACGACGTGACCAGTTCCGTGATGTCATCCGAGGTCGGCGTGAACCCAATAATCCGGGCGATGGACGCTTGCAATGCGAGGGAACGCTTCACCCAATTTGCAGGGTTCTCGCGGGCCGGGGTCTGCTGCACAAAAACGCGGCACAAAGCCTGGGTCATGATGTGCGCGCCCGTTGCGGTGATCGTGTTCATAGTCCTGCTGCCATATCTACGAGTTCCGGGTAGGTGTGCTTGAGTTTGTGGCCGGCGCTTTCGATCCGGCGAACCGCTGCCGTGTCGAAGTAGGCGGCGTCGAACATCTTGCGCCAGTTGTTCGTGTTGTCCGACAGGACGTGGCGGCCGTGGCGGTCAAAGACGACGTATTTCCATGTGTCGCCGCGCTTGCCTATGAATGCTTTCGCCTTCATTGCGTTGTCCTCTCAAATCCGGTGAGTTCTTTGAATCTGCGGCGCCACTCTGTCTGGCTGCGCGATTCGCCACAGTGTGTACAAAGGGTCGGGTGTGGGTCGCCGCTGAAACTGCGCTGATACTCGTGTGTGCAGTTCACTTCGCAGCCTCCTTGTTCATCTCGGCTAGCTCCAGGGCCTTAGCGAGGGCTTCGGCGTAGGTGAAGAAGCACTTGCTGATGTATTTCCCATCGGCGTCATTGACTTGCGCCCACCACATGCCACCCTCGTAGTACTTGCAAACGAGCGGCTTGCGCGGGTTGGGCCGCTGGAACTGAAACGACTTCACTTCGCCGCCCTCCGCCCCTGAGGTTGTTGCCGGCCCTCCGAGTAGTAGTCCTCCCACGCTTGTTGGGCCGACTGCGGTGCACGGTGCTTCTTCGGTGCCGGGTACTTGTTCTGGTGGTTGCTCATTTGTTTTCTCCTGTGTGGTCTTGTTGGGATTCGTGTTTGCAAGCTGCTTCGAGGTCGGCGGCCCAATACTCTTGGGTGGCCCCGTCCCATATGGTGATCTGGATCTTGTCCGGGCTGATCCTGTCGAACGTGATTGGTTGCGTCCCGGTTGTACTTCGGACGGTTGTGCTCATGTCCATCACGCTGCTGCGGGGAGTTGCTGGAGGAACCGCTTTGCTAGTGCGATCCGGTGGGCGCGGGCTTCGGTCTTGCATGGGTGGAAGTTCTCCATCGATGTGACGAAGTCTTGGTAGTTCTCCCTGGTCCATCCGGTGTTACCCCAAGTCCTGAGGTTGATGTTCCAGCGAGGGTGTTCGGTGCGGATAGCTTCCTTCTCCGCGTCGGTTGCCGCGGTTCGGTTTGGATAGACCTTGAGTTTGATGCGGTGGATTTGAGGACCCCACCAGATGCCTTTTCGGTGAACGTCGATGCGTACTTCGGGGTGTGCTGTGGCGCCTACGTAGATGAGGCGTTGTTGGCGGTCGAAGAGTCGGTATACGTACGTGCGGTTTTCCGCCAGCGGGTGATAGCTCATGCGGCCACCAACTCGCGGGTCTGGACTGCGTACATAACGGCGTCTTTCTCGATGCCTAGGCGGAGGCAGATCGAGGACACTAGAGCCTCTGAGGGCTGCTTCTTCCCGGACTCCACGTTGGACATGTAGCCGGGTGTCACTGAGCAGCTAACTGCAAGATCGTCCTGGGTAACTCCGAGTGCTTTGCGGATTGCCTTGATGGCTGGCCCGTGTGCCTTTCTGGTTGTCATGGGAAGAGACTAGCAGGAGAAGGCGAGATAAGGCAACCCATGTAGGAAGAAACAGGCAAGTAGGTGAAATCCGCGCCGTTACTGGGATCCGAGGGTGAATTACAAGGTGAGCGTGACCGGTTTTTCCTTTGACTCGCCTAGAAAGATTTTTTGACTTGCCTTACTTGCCTACAGCAGTCTGTAGCCATGGCAGCACTGAGTAGTTGGGTGCGGTTCTAAGTAGTTGGAGGTAGCGGATCCCGGAAGAATCGGGTACTTCTACGCATTGTCCGGAAACTAGAAGAAGGGTGAAGGTAAGCGCATGACTATTTCAGGTGAGCAGATCAAGGACGCGAGAGAGCGTTTCAGGATGACCCAGGCGGATCTAGCGGAGGCGCTGGGCGTGTCGATGAGGACCATAGGTAGTTGGGAGCGGGGTGAGTCGATTCCCAGGAGCAGGCTCGGCGCGATCCGTGAGGTGCTGAAGTTGGGTGACCCGATTGACGACAAGGACAACCGTATGGAGCTTGTGCGGCTGATCAATGATCAGCTAACCCTTGACGGTGTTGGTCCGACGCAGTTCACTCGTCGTTTGCCGGCGTCTATGGAGCGGTCGTTTTATAACTGGATGCGTGGCTCGTCGGTTCCGCGGCAGGATTCGCGTCCTGATTTGGAGGAGGCGTTGAGTTGGGAGCGTGGGAGTATCACCCGGATTTTGGAGGCGCCTATCACGGCTCGTTTCACGTTGGCTGAGGTGCGTGACTGGGCTTCGGTGGGTGAGAAGGAGCGTGCGTCTCGTCCTGAGGATTTCCCTACTAGTGAGTTGTTGGCTGAGTTGTCGAAGAGGTTCTATGTGCAGGAGGCGCATTTGGAGGATTTGCAGAAGCAGGTTGCTAAGTATCGTCCGACTGCGGGTCAGGAGCAGATAGAGGATCCGCGCCACGGGTCAGATAACGTCCGCAACCTGTTCGGCTTGGCTGCGGATCGGAATGATAATGCGGGCCAGGAGGAGTTGGACTAGCTATTGACAGGGTGTATATACACCCTGTAGATTCTTCGTGTCGGAACAAGCCGATACGGGGAAGGTAAGACGATGAGCGCAGGAACTGAGTTCGCAAAGATGGTCCGCAAGAACTTCGGTATGAGCGCCCGGACTCGCACCTACCGCAACGGCCTCAATATGAAGGACGAAATTCTGGAAGCTATCGCCAACTCGAACAACTACCCTGGCTACTACAACGAGACGAAGTCAGCCATCTTCCACACCGCATACCCGATCATGAACGCGATCATCAAGCACGTAAAGGGTGGCCGCATCGACCCGATGGTTGCTTACCAGATCGAAATGATGAGCCCTTGGCAGTACGCCGGGTTCCTTGGCGAAATGATCGACGCCGGAATCACCAACAATGGAGAAGCCGAAATCTACTTCCAGAACATGCGCAAGATGGCGGTGGCGGCATGAGTAAGGGCACCACCCACCGCACAGTCCGCATCGATGACGGGCTGTGGGAGAAGGCTAAGGCCCTGGCTGCTGAGCGTGGCGAGAGTCTGTCTGATGTTATCCGTGACGCATTGCGCGTCTATGTCGAAAGGGACCGTGATGCTTGACCACCATGCGTATCGTGCGTCTCTTGCGTACCAATAAATGAGTGTCCGTCTTGTTACTTTTGGGCTGTTTTTTGTCGCGGGAACGTTACGGTCATATTCGAATATAGGTCCGAATATTGTCTGTCCCGGTCGGTAGCCTTACCCTCATCGCCTCAAGATTGGCGCAGGTCTTTGTAACGGTTCGGGGGTTCGTTGTGGTTAAGGTTCATCACGTTCGTATGGATGATGGTTTTGTTGGCCGCACTGATGGGGTTGACATTTGGGTCGATGAACGGTTGGGGGCCATCCAGTTGATGTGCACACTGACTCATGAGCTGGTCCACCTCGAGTGGGGTCATAGTGAGCATCAGCCGGAGCATATTGAGATGGCTGTCAGGTATGAGACTGCACGCCGGCTCCTCCCGCTGGATCGCATCGTTGGTGTGTGCAAGGAGGATAAGCCGTTGGAGACGATCGCGCGTGAGCTGTCCGTCACCAAGCGTGTCCTCATGGACCGTGCCGCGACACTCAGCGACAACGAAATGTTGGCTGCTGGTTGCCTGGCCTGCCGCAAATGCCCAGCCGTCAACGCCAGACTCGCGACCCGTACGCTCGTAGCCGTCGCGTGAAAAGAACTGCAACTATGCTTCCTATCCACTGTAAAGAACTGTAAGGTTGGTTCCATGAGCGAACGCCGAACACTTCACGACAGGAACACCATGAGCGAGAACACTCACGCAAATAAGGCCAAAGCCCTCCTCATGGACTGCTACCAGGAGGACGCAAAGGTAGAAGCAACCCTAGCCCTCGCTTATGAGCAGCGCACCGCCAACCTCATCGCCTACCTGAAGTACTCCGAAGGCGACGATTACGAAGCCGTACACTCTGCGATCAAGGAAAGGCTGGGACTGGCATGAGTGAGACAACCGAACGGCTCGACGCGATCACCGCACGACTGGACGCCGCAACACCAGGACCGTGGTTCCAGCATCAGGACTGGATCGACATGGGCGTACCGGACGCAAGCCACACCATTTCCAGCGACCCTAAGCCGTACGGGAAGTTCATCGCATCGGTGGGCCTCCAGTACGACGTCAAGCACGGTAACGCCAATCTTGTGGCGCATGCACCAGAGGACGTCGCGTACCTGCTCGCCCTCGCCCGCAAACAAGCCGCCGCACTGGAGCGGGTGGAGTCGCTGGCTAAGGCTTGGGAGTCCCGAGGCGAGCATGACATGAAGTTCTCCAAGTCCATCCCGAACGAAGACATTGCCATGGCGATCCTGACTGAGGGCGCCTCCAAGGTGGAGAACGCCCGCCACATCCGTAACGCATTGGAGGCCACCCTGTGACCGACTGCCACGAATGCCGGTGCTTCATCAGCCCGCCGTGCCACGCCTGCGTGGAATGCCAGCACGTAGACATCGCCGACTGCGATAACGACTGCCAAGACTGCGAGGAACATGATGAATGACCAGCGCCACCCTGTGACCGGCAAGACGGTAGTGCCAGGCGAAGCCGTAGAAGCCGCGGCGAAGGCCATCCTGTGTGTAGGCGATGAGGTGTGGGAACTTCAAACCCCGCGCATCAAGGACGCCGCCCGTTCTGACGCCTACGCCGCCCTTGAAGCTGCGGCCCCGTTCATCGCGGCCAAAGCACTCGAAGACGCTGCGGACGAACTCACTAACGGGACGCAGGAAATCCCAGGCAACGACTACGCCAATACCGGGCTTAGCGATGGAGCCCTATGGCACGAGGTTCGTTCATGGCTCCGCGCCATAGCCGCGGCTGTACGGGGTGAAGGATGAGCGGGCAGCAGTCAATCACCGAGTTCCTTGAAGCGCGGATTGCCGAGGATGAACGTGTTGCGCGTGACGCGACACAGGGGCGTTGGGAAGTTGTACCAACGCGAGGCGATCAGCCAAAAGTCCAAGAAGTTGGTCGTGACGCATGGCTCGCTATTACGTCGTCTGATCCTGGCGTGCCAAGGGACGCCAACGCGCAGCACATCGCTCGCCATGACCCCGCCCGTGTCCTGGCTGAGTGCGCCGCGAAACGGGCGATCCTTGAGCATGCCAATAAAGCCACTGAGGTTGAAAAAGAGTTTGACGATTACGAATGGCAGGGCACTGTGGAGAGAAGCGAGCCTTGGATTGGCGATGCAATCCTCTTAGCCCTCGCCGCGGTCTACAAGGATCACCCTGATTATCGTGAGGAGTGGTCCGTTGCCTAGGCCGCAGCTAGCGATTGGTCAGTACGGGAACATCAGCCACACGCGGACTCCTGACGGTCAGTTTGTGGCGATGGCCCGGTTCAGGGATGGTGATGGGGAGACTCGGCGGGTGAAGGCGCAGGGCCGGTCTAAGAGTGCTTCATCTGCCGCGCTGAAGGCGAAGTTCGAGGAGCGGGCGAAGTTCGGTGGGCAATCTGACCTTAGCAACGAGTCCACCGTGGCTGAACTTGCGGAACGGTACTACGCATCGAAGCGTGACGATGACCTTGCAGCTAACACGCGGTATAACATTCGGCGTGCGATTGATAATCACATCATTCCGCGGATGGGGAAGTTGCGTGTTCGTGAGGCGTCGGCGCAAAGGTTGTCTGTGCTCCTTAGTGCGGTGGTTGCGGAGAATGGTCCGGGGACTGCGCAGACGGTTCGGTCTACATTGTCGGGGATGTTTGCGTCTGCGGTTCGGTGGGGTGCGGCGACTACGAACCCGGTTGCGTTTACTCAGCGGCCGAAGCTGGTCCATAAGGATATCCGGGCGTTGACGGGTGCGGAGTTCCTGGCGATGCGCGCTCATGCTGTGGAGGTTTTGCGGCCACGGACGTTTGATGAGCGGTTGGCGCGCGCGAATGGTGACAAGTCGCGGATGGGCGGCAAGGACCGTAGCCGCACACCGTTGGACGCGATGGACTTCCTGCTAGCTACCGGTTGCCGTGCTGGTGAGGTTCCTGGTTTGGCGTGGGCGGACGTGCATTTGGATGTTCCGCAGCCGTGGGTTGAGATACGTCAGCAGGTTGTGCGGGAGATTGGTGTCGGGTTGATGTTGACACCGACAAAGGAGCGCGACGTGCGCCGGCTACTCTTGCCGGGGTTCGCTGTGGAGATGTTGAGGGTGCGCCAGGCTGAGGCTACGGGTCCTATGGTGTTCCCGTCAGAACGCGGCACACTTTTAGCGCCACGGAACCTTGCGACCGCTTGGAAGAACGCGTTCGAGGGGTCCGAATGGGAATGGGTCACGCAGAAGACGCTGCGTAAGACCGTCGCCACCCTAATCGATGCTGAGCATGGTTCTGTCCTCGCGTCGAGGCAGCTCGGCCACGCGTCAGACGGGGTCACCAAGAGGCATTACATAGCCCAGTCAATGGCACCCCTCGACACCGGTAGCGCCATAGACATGTTCAGGCAGCAACCCACCGGATAGCAGACACAAAGAAGGCCCCCACTAAACGTGGGGGCCTTCAGTCTTGGAGGTTAGCCGTGTAGCGCGTCGTTTATGGCGGAGTGAATAGCGTCGGCGTCAACTACCTTCACGTAGCCGCGGTCACGTTCGGCATTGTCCGCCAAGTCCAGCAGGTGCTGTATGGCTTCTTCGTACTTACTCAGGCTCGCCGCGTTCACCACGGCATCCAGGTGCGCTAACCGGGTTTCCTCCCGCTCATGGGAGAGAAGGATCGGGTAGGCCCCTTCGAGGGCGGCACGCATTAGGTTCACGCGCGGCTGCCAGCATGTGCAATCGCGCTCCGGACGCGCCTCACAGTCACCCGAGTGGGGAAGCCACTCAGCCGCCGCCTCCACCGTACCGTCCGGGATCACTTGGTGTCGCTTACCGGGTTGCCAAGCTCGCGGGCGTGGAGTTCGGCTTCACGGGCCGCGCCGAGAACTTCCTCAGCCTGCCGGAAGTACACGGACGCGTGTGTGCCCGTACGGGTTACGCCGTCCATGCGCGGCGGTTCGAACTGCCACGCCTCACCATTGAATCCGGCGAGAGTCTTAGCGGCTGCGTGGATCGCTTCAAGAGAAAGATTCATAGCCTAATCTTACAGTTCTTTACAGTGGATCGGAAGTATTTGTGCAGTTCTCTTCAGTCGCCGCGATCCGCACTCGATGCACGGTTCCCCGGTAGGATTGGGATTCGGGTTAGAGGTCGCTTACGGGACGCTTTGAGAGTGCCCGTGCAACCGTTGCTGCAACTAGGAAAGTGGTGTTTCAGTAGTGTTCAGTGAGTCTGGTGAGTTTAGTGAAAGTCCCGGAAATAAAGGGAAGCAAGGGTGCAGTTCTCTTCACAGGCCTATTCTGAACAGGAAGTACCTTCATAACCGCAGACCCCAGTAACGGCGCGGGCGGATAGACCACTCACTATGCTTACGGGACGCTTACGTGACGGTTACCCTAAAATCGGGGTTAATCAAGGGACTATAAAACGGCCCTGGGGACGACGAAAGGCCCCGCCAAACCTTTCGGCTGACGGGGCGAATTCGTGTGAGAGTAGTGCAACTTCAGTTAGGGAAGAAAACCGGTCTTTCGGGCCGTTCCGTGGCATGACTTGACGGGCCGTAGAATGTTGCCAATCACATCTGAATTTTTTGGGGGAACCTCTGTGGGCAGTACGTCCAGCCGTCGACGCCGTAAGAAGCGTCTCAAGACACTTGGCCTCGTTGGCTTGGCCCTTTTGGCTGTCGCTACTGCGGGAGCTGTCACTCACGTTGCGATGGCTCCCCAAGCCGCGCCACCCGTGTCGAGTCAGGTGGCGTCGTACTACTCGGCCCCTCCGACTGCGGCAGCTGCTAAGACGCCTGCCGCGCTGGCACCGACAATGGAACTCCTCAAGGATCCGCAGCGCGTGTGGACTCTCGGCGTGCTGGGCGACTCAACCGGCAACGGCACCGATGAATGGGTCTACCTCACGGCCGAGGCGATGTCCGTGAAGTATCACCGGCCAGTGACGATCCACAACTGGAACATCGACAACAACACTTACGCCGACGCGACTGTGGTTGGCGAGGGCGCCGGCAAGCCGATCGTCATCTGGAACGGGTCGGCATCTGGCAAGAACATGGAGTACTCCTACCAGCACCGTGCCGTGATGATCCCGGAGCAGCCTGACCTTGTGATCGTGAACCACGGGCACAACCTTGGCACCGCGCAGGAAGCGCGGGTTGGTTCCTACAAACTCGTGGACTGGGTCACCAACGCATGGGAGAAGTCGCCGGCTGTGGCTGTGACGCTCCAGAATCCGCGAACGGACAAGGTCGCCGACAAGCATGCTGCCGTTGTCCAGTCACTCCGTGATCAGTGGACCGGTGCGCCCGTGGCCCTGATCGACGCCTGGAAAGCGTTCAAGGACGCCACGCCGAACACGGCCTCCTTGCTGCGCGATGACAGCTTCCACCCAAACCCCGCAGGCGAGGTTGTCTGGGCGGAAGCAGTCAAGCGCGCATTGGGCGTCTAGCCTGCCCGTTTGATCAGGATGCCCTCGAGGTAGATGTCCTGGGTGAGCGTGTCGAAGGCGTGACCGCCGACGCGCCTCGCCTGTATCAGCAGCGGGCGCCCGAGCGGACGGACCCCGTTGGCGACAAGTGTTGCCTGCTGCGTGTACGGGATGCTGTTGTTCGCCACGGCGCCCACCGCGAGGCCGAAGCTGGCCGGTGCCGTTCCCGCGTTCGCCGTCCCCACTGGGTATCCGGGCCGGCCGTTCATCCAGCCCATCAGCCCTTCAAGGTACGCCTGGTTGTTTGACCCGGTAAGTCCGGTTGCGACTGACGTTGACCAGAGCAGGTAGATGTCAATGAGGTCCCACGAGCCGGGAACGTCTGCGAAGCCGTGAACGGTCTGGTTCCCTGCCCCGTGGGCCATCGTCCATGCCGGCCAGCCGTTGGTCGTTGCGAGGGCGGGTGTTCCTTCGGCGCTGACAAGGTAGGTGGACGGCACGAAGACCGTTCCCGACTTGCTGCCGATTGTCCGGGCGGGTGTGATGGCTGCCGGGTCGAGGAACCGCATGACCTCGCTGGCCCACAGGGGGGAGCCGCCAGCGTTGGACGGGTGCAGCCCGTCCGAGTTCAGCAGCGTCGTGGCGTAGTTCGGATCGGCCAGGTACAGCGAGCACACGTCAATGATTCCCCAGCCCTCATTGGTAGCGAGGGTGCTGATGGAGTTCATGCGGGCGAGCCCGTTGGAGTAGTTCACATCCGTCTTCGCCCGAGGGTTCTGCAGAGTCGCCGCAACCGGTGTCTTCGGGAACGTGGACAAGAGCTGGTCCACAAGCCGAAGGTACTGCGGCCGGGCGTCCTGGAACCCTTCGTTGTGACCATAGTTGATGATCGTGTAATCCGGGCTGGTCGGCACCTGGGCGGTGAAGTTGGTCTGCGAGTAGGAGCAGATCTGCCCGGAGGTGCTGCCGCTGCGGACGGTCAGCGTGGGGGCCACGTTGGTGATTGCGAGGTTGCTCCACTTCACGCCGGCCCCGGTGCGGGAGAGCATGGCGATGGTGGATGACGCGCTCAGCCAGGCGTTCGCGGCGAGGTCCACGGCGGGCAGAGTCTTGTTGACTGTGACGCCGTTGACGGTGACGCTGATCTGATTCCCGATGCATGACCATGTGATCGGGTAGTCGGTGTTGAACGCGAGGTTCACGGTCCCGTTGGTGCCGCCGAGGTTCGCGCCGTTGACCACGTGGTAGATGATGATGTTCGCGCCGCTGGAGCCGCTCACGGTGATCTGGGCATGGATGTTGTTCGTGGCGTTCTGGTAGCGCAGATACAGCCGCTGGGTGCTGTTCGAGGACGCGTTAAGAGTAATCGTGCCGGTGTGGTCGGCGTACTGCCCATTCATCGAAACCACGGCGTTATCCGTCACCGGGTAAATCTTGTTGGACTGGATCCCGTGCGTGCCAGCGACATTGAACCAGTCGAACGCGTTGGCGTCCGAGGTCTTTCCGGGAGTGGTTGAGCTGTCGGCCCGGACCATGTTGTCCACTACCGTGGCCGGAGACGGTGTGGCGCCGGGCTGGACGCGGGAGGACGAGCCTGCCCCGACAGCGTCATAGGCGGTGCCATTCCAGTAGAGGTAGTCCACGTTGTAGGCCGGGTATTTCGCGGCGAGCTTCTGGGACAGCAGGTAGGGCCAGCGGTTCAGCCCGTCACCCGTGGAGTCTCCGAGTACCTGAAGGATGCAGGACTCTTTGCCGCGCTGAAGCTTGGCCATGAGCGGGTTTGCGGCGCGGGCGGGCAGGAACGCAGAGTCTGCGGACGTTGCCAAGGTCGGCCGCTGGCTTAGTGATCGGCTCATGCGTGCACCGTGCCTGTCACAACCAGGTCCACGGCGGTAGCGGTTCCGGCATATCCGGCGATCTTGTCGCCTGGTCCGAGCATTGCGCCGCCGATGTAGTCCTTCAGTGCCAGGGTGTCGTTCGCGGCGAGGGTGTAGCCGCTGATGACGCGGTGCGTTCCGTCGCCCACCGTTCCTCCCGTCTGGACCAGGGACAGGTAGACCGTCACCGGGCTGGCCGTGGTGTTGCAGAGGGACGCCTGAGCCACCTTCACGGACGTGGACGCGGGCACCGTGTAGATAGCGACATCTGTGATGCCAAGCTGCTGCGAGACGAGTACCTGGGGGGAAATTGATGCAGCGACGATGACGTTCTGACCAGCCATGATTTAGCCTCCGAAGACGATTGAAAGGGCAGCGGAGAGCCCGGCTGCCTGGGCGGGTGAGGTGTAATTCGGGCTGCCCGTGACGGGGGCATAAGTGGCATTTAGTGCCGTGTCTTGGAGTCGTGCGGGGAGTCCCGCGTCGGGTACTTTTCGGAAGTCCATGAGTCCCATGTCGGCTCCTAAGCTACGGTGATCGCGGGTCGGTTGGTGATGAACCCGTTGCCGTCACGGGTGACTGTGGGCTGGGTGTAAGTTTTGGTGGTGGTGCCAGCGTAGGTGATCGTGTACGCGTCGAGAGCACCAAGGAACGTACCCGATGCGGTGCCGGCGTACGAACCCGCAGTACCGTCAGGCCACTTCACCGTCGCTGATGTTGGTACACCGTTCGCGTCCACACTCACAGCCCCCGAGAACAACGCCTCCGGAACAGCAGCCAACGCATGCAAAGCCGCGTCCAAATCATTCTCGAGAGCGTTCAGGCGGCTGGCGTTCAGAGGCGTGTTGCCAGTCTGCCCATCAGCCCAAGTACGTTTTGGCATGGAGTCTCCTGTTAATATGTCAAAATGTTTGATAAAGTCGTGGTATGGAGAAAAGATCCGCAGTACTGGGGGCAGTCGGAACGCTCGCCACATTGGGCATCGCATTTGGTGGGTTCGCCATCGCTAACGCTGAGAACCAGCCCGCACCCGCACCCGCACCCGTCACCGCAGTGACCGCCACCGCCACACCAACACCGGAGACAGTCGTGACCACAGCAGCACCCGAACCCAGCGCCGCGCCGGTAGCCGAGCCCGTAGCGACCGTGGCTCCCGCTCCTGTAGTCGTGGAGCCTGCGCCCGTTGTAGTCGCCCCCGAGCCGGTCTACGTGGCACCAGCGACCGCCGCTACGCTGCCTAATGGCATGACAACCGTTCAGGTCCCCGGAGGTCCGCCCCCGGTCAAGTGGGACACGTCGAGCACGCCGGCGCCAGGCACGACGAATATCGTCAATCCTTCGCTCCAGGACGTAGGCCTGACGCCAAAGGAACCTACCGCAGGAAAATAGTCATCACGTCGAGGTTGATGAAGTTGTTCGTGTTTACCGCCCAAGCGTTACTTGCGGAAGATCCCTTGACGACTACATCGAATGATGTCCCGAGGCCGGTAATAAGCAGAGTTCCCGTCGCGTTCAGGCATACGCTGGCGGTGGCTGCGGCCGTGGTTTGGCTTGAGGCTCCAACTGACGACCCGTTGATGAACACCACCGCGTAGGCATCGTCCTGAGTTCCGTTGTTGTTCCAGACATGCATGTTGGATGAGGCAAAAACGAGCGCCTGCGTGTACCCTGCCGGGACATTTATGGATGTGGTTAGGATTGGCACGTTAGGCCCGGTGGCAAGTCCGAAGTTGTTCGTTCCGACATGTGTGGCTAGGGGTGACACCGGAGCGGCGAGCGCATCATTCCCAATAATCCCGGCAGGCAGATTTAGCGCACCGGTTATCGTTGCCACGCCGTTGATGGTTAGCGGCCCGTTGACTGTCTCGGACCCGTTGACGATGATCCCGTCAGGAACTGCCTGAATACCAGCGGTCGCGAGCTGGTTAGCCGCCGCGAGTTGCTGCACGGTGCGTTCAAGGTCTTGCACCCGCCGCACGAGCGCATCCTCAGACGGGAACTGGCTGCCTGCTTGTCCTGGCTGACCCATTATTCAATCCCCTGTATCCCGGTTACGTCCACGAGGGGCGTGATGGTTGTGTCAGTAAGCTCCCACCCAACACAGCGGGCAGTCCCCACCAGTCCGTCAGGGAATTCCGGTGCCTCGATGTCGAACCCGATGTCATCGCCCAGCCGCCAGTCCTTGTTTAGCTTGGGCGCTTCGGCCCGGTTCGCTGTGATGCTGAGCGCCACAGAACCGTCCTTCATCGCCGCGAGTGCCCGTTGCGCGTGACCGGTGAGAGTGTTCACATCCGTGATGGATGTTGACGGGGTCCACCTATATTCAAACCGTGGGCGTAAATCTGCCGCGTTCGTTTGATGCGGGGACTGAGGGCGTGCACCCTCAACACCAGAGCTGGTCGCCATGACATCGTTGGAGCCCTCGCTGGATCCGTAGCCCTCAACGAGTTCAGCGTCAGTCACCGATCCCGGCAGGTAGAACTGTGCGGCAGGATTCAGGCCAGCCGGCGCGGGTGATCCGATACGATCCGCCACGAACAGGACAAGCCCGAGCTTCGTGCCAACCCATTCCCAGCCGACAGTCCACTCGGACCCGCCCAGCACGCCGGAAATGTCGGACAGAACCGAATAGAGCGTTTTGTCGTCCGAGTCTTTATGCGTGCGGGTCCGGACAACACCGTCCCCGCCAACAACCTGTACCCGGATCGGCAGGCCACGCTTCACGCCTGTCGCGGCATAATCCTCAACCAGGGTCTTGACGATAAGGTTTTGCGCCCCGGTGAGCGTCTCGTCACCAACATAGACACGGTCGAAGTACGCTTCGGCGGTCACGAGTGACATTTTCACGCCGTCACCCACCTTGCGTGAGCGGCGGATCACCATCCCGCCCCACAACGGCGTGTTGTCCTCATCTAAGGCAACCAGGAACGTAGCGCCCTTCCGTGTGGCCTGACGCCAGTTGTCCGGCGCCTTGTCCATCGGCAGTGACGCGGTCTGCGATTCGTACCGCATTAGCGTCTGCTTCAACGCCCCATCCGCCCTGAGCGTCGGAAGGTCGGCGGTGATGTCACCAGTGTTCGCGTTTACAGACACCCAAGAGAGCATCGGACCCCCTTGGGTTTTGTGCGGGATGTATTATCAGTCTTGACGAACGTGCTAGACCTAGCGTGTTACGGTAACGATTTGAATGTGACGTTACGCTTCGTGCTTGCCGCTGTAGCTGGGAGCCTTAGAAGAGCCCAGAACAGCGCAAGTCAGCCAGTCAGGCAGCCGCGGCTCCAACCAGCGCCAAAACGCATACCACGAGCCGATAATGACTGCCGTGATAACGGGGAGCAGGATGTCAGAGAGACCCATAAGGTCAGGCTCCAGCGGGGCAAGGATCGGCAAGACACCAATCAGCCACGCGATAAGGCTTCCCCACAGTGCGGGAACCAGCGTTCGAAGGATAGAGGTAAGCATTTTGTCGCTCCTAGGCGGCGAGGCGTTCGGCCAACAGGTCTGCTACCTGCTTGGCGATGTCTGCGGGGATGGCGGCCGCGATGTCCGCCGCCGTGATTGTGTTGCCTACCTTCAGGCCGGAGAGTGCAGCGAGTATCGCCGCGTCGTTGAACAGGCTCTGACGGCCCGTGTCCACAATGTTGCGGCCATCCACGCGGTTCTCGAACAGCACGTCATGCACAATGCCAGCCACCGGGTTGGACTTCACGAAAGCATCAATGCGGGTGATAGCTTCGTAGATGTTCTGCTGGTCCTGTGCTGATAGATCGGACAAGAATCCTCCTAGGGTGGGGGTGATGCTGCCTTCGTAATTGATCCCGTCAAGGCTGATGACGGGTGTGCCTTCTACGTCTTCGGTCCAGCCCAGATAGGTGAGCGGCATACCGTAGTAGGCGTAATAGCCAATCAAGTCATCAAGACTCGGGTGATGATGCGGGACATTACCGAGGTCGCTGGTTGAGTACACGGAACCGTCCGGGGCGAGGAGTGCCACGTGCCCGGCTGGTTCGTTGGCGAGGGAGAACCAGACAGGAACCCAGCAACCGGGCGGGAAGTCCTTATTCCAGTGCTTGCTGGGTGACGCCTCCCATGCCGCGGTTGCGCTCCCGTACACCTTGCGCACACCGAACGCCTCGTTGACGTAAGCCAGGCACCAGCCGGGCTGGCAGGGTATGTCCGGATTCGGAGTCAATACCTGTGACATAGGGTTCCCTATCCGCGAAGAATTGAGTAGAAATAGAGGGCCAGTGATACGGCGCCGACAATGCAGGCGAGGATCGCCATGAACCGTTGGATAGGTGTCCAGCTTTGTTCGGACTGGTTGCGCCTGGTTTCGTCAGCCTCTTTTAGCGCGAAAGCCAATGCGATCTTCTTAGCCTCTTCCGCCTCAGCATCCTTCGACAACACAAGCGTTAGATCCTCTTGGATCTTCAACCGGTCCTCGATCCTGCTAACACGCGGAATTAATTCCGTAACCCTGTCCTGCACCCGGTCCAACTTGCCCTCCATGCGGGCAAGGACCACGGGAACGGATTCGGCCATACGGGCTTGGGAGTCTTCGGGCGCGTCAGTCACGGGCCGGCATCCCATCAGGCGTAAAGTATTCAATACCCATGCGGGCATGCCTCCTAAATAGGCTTCGTACGTGTGGGGGAAGTGTGGCCGCGGACCTAGACGCCCGCGGCCACACCTATCTAGAACTGCGCGCCAAGATCCTCAATTGAGAAACGGTTCGGGCTGGTCGCGCCCGCCGTGAACGTGATCGCCGAAGCAGGGCAGTTCGCAATCCACTTAATCTGCCTTGTCACATCCGACGTAGGCTTGTAGATCGCAAAGAGCGTGTGCGCATCGTCCTGACCACCAACAACAGAGGCAATCTGCCGGCCCTGCAACTGCGTCACACCAGTGACAAGGCCCGCGGAGTCACCAGACGCGCAATGCCCGATCAGGACGTTCGCAGGCGCACCGGCCGCCGTGATCTTAAACCCAAAATCCCAGGTGATCCGATACTTCCGGCCGCCCTTGAAATCGAACGGCGTCAGGTTGTTCACCACAACGAACGTGTTGGTGACCGCGCCCGAGTTGCTCGTAACCTCAACATCAGACAGCAACCCCAGCGCATCAGCGTGCGGCATCCACTTAGTGCCGTCACTGATGTACTTCTTGTACTTGTCATCCGTGCGAACAATCTCAGACGCCGGGTACTGGGTGAGCGCGTCCTGTGCGGTCTGCGAGGCTATCGGCAGTGGCGCACCAGCAGCAACATACCGGGCTGGGTTCAGGATCACCGTAGGCGAACCGCCGCCCGAGACGGGGACGGAGATGGTGCCCAGTAGAAACGAGCGTGCCGGAAGTGTAGGCGCAACGGGTGAAGCGGACGGCGTACCAGCCGTGTACAGCACCGGGGCAGTGGTCGCACCGGATCCGTCACCAGCAGACGAGTCATTCACCTGGATGTAAACAATATCCAGGCGTGCGTAAGTCGCATCAGCCGCCGTCACTGCGCCCGTAACGTTCGCGTCAGTTGACCAGCCATAAAGGCCCTGGTGAGTCGTCGCGCCCGGATCAATCATCACCGAACACGGCGTCAGGGTCCACGTAGTAGAGGACGCGCTAAGGACCGTGGAAGCCGTATCAACACGGAACCCAGACCGCCCACCAAGAGGACGACCGGCGCCGCCACCATGAGTAGCCGCCTGCCCCTGCCGCTCCTGCTGTGCCGTAATCGCCACACCATCAGGCTGCAAAAAAGTAATAGTCATGCTAACTCCAAGCCGGTTTTGTCGTGGCCGTCAAAAGGGCCGTGGAAGAATAGTTCGCCGCGCTGAACGCGATTTCATTGATGCCGGGATCGAGGCTGAACCAGCCGCGTGACGTGACGTACCCGGCACGCGCTGACTGGCCCTGCGCGAGGACTTGGCGGCGCTCCATATCGACAGTCACGAACTCGGACGAAGACAAGGCTAAGGACGTGGCAAAGCTGAGCGACTGCTTCTTACCAACATGCGTAACGGTCCAACCACCAGCAGGGATAGGGCCATCAATGCGCAGCCAAACAGGGGCTTGAGTGTTCCCGGTGTTATCCACATAGACGGTTCCCGTGCCGGAAATGCCAGTCCAAGTAACCGGCCACGTCGAAGGGCGAGTACGCCCACCCGAAGAAAATGGAAGGACTGTTGACGCCGTGACAAGGTCGCCGTACTTCAGCGGATCCTTCGCCACGATCTGTGCGCTGAACTCAACCTGATAAGCGTTCAGCCACTTCACCAAAACGTCATCCTGGCGCTGAGCCATCAATGAACGGATCCGCCCCGACTCATTCACCGACATGACAAACTGATCCAGCGTGAACGCCGCAATCAACGTGTCAACCGCAACAGACAGAAGCGCTGGGGACTGCGCATCAATAGACCCCGACAGGGTCATGACGCGAGGCTTACGGAACGGCTCAGAAGTCGTCGCACCATCCCCACGGGCACGCTGCGACGTGGTAACCGTAGATCCAGGCGAACCCCAACCAGACAAATCAGACAGAACAAACAACGTACCGTCAGCATCCGGCGTGTTGAACACCAGATCGCCAACAGAAACGGGCGAGCCATAACCCGTCAGACCCGGAAAAAGCAGACCTGACGGGTAAACAAGAGGACTCGGATAAGGCATAGAGTCCTCCTAGGACGACAGCGCGAGTTGACGGCGTGTCACAGCATGAGCAGTACCGATAGGGTCATCCACCTGGTTGATGGTCGTTTGGAACGTATTCCCGGACCCTCGCCCGCGCCCTGCGATGGACGCAGATGGTGCGCCGAAGTTGGGCATATCAGGGACGGTTACAAGTCCGCGCATCGTGGCCCCGATGTCGTCTTTCGTGTCGCCCGTACCGAGCATTAGGCCCTCGCCGATATGGCGACCAAACTGCCGGAACACCCGCGACGGCGACTGGATGCCAAGGGCGATTTTGAACGGGTCGACGATCCAGCCAGGCAGCAACCCAAGGAAGAAGTTGCCGATGGTCCCAGCCAGCGACTTGATGCCGTTGAACAGGCCCTCGACGATATTCTTGCCCGCGTCAAACAGCCATGAGCCTGCACCAGACAGGGCGCCCATGATCGCATCGGGGATTCCGGCGAAGAACCTGCCGATGCCGCCCACGAAGTCAGAGATGCCGTTCGTAATGTTGTTCCACGTATCAGCGAAGAACTGACCGATATTGCCGAGGATGTCACCGATGAACGAACCGATCCCACCAAGAGCGCCGCTGATGATTGAACCTAAGATCGCCAGTACGCCGGTTACTAGCGCAACAATCGTGTTCCAGATGCCAGAGAAGATGTTGACGATGCCATCCCAGACCATCGACCAGTTGCCCGAGATAATCCCGAGAACCACTTGGATGATCCCCTGCACGATCTGCATGACAGTGGTAATTACCTGCGCGATAACGCCGAACACGACAACAACCACAGGCATGAGTGCCTGAATGATCGGGATCAGCATGGCCGCGAGGATCGTCACCAGTGGCACAACCGCTTGGACAAGCATGCTGATGATCTGTACAGCCACAGGAAGGACTGAGCTAACGAGCTGGACGACTACAGGGATAAGGGAATTGAATAGACCAACCAGCGGGGGAAGTAGTGACGCAACCAGCGGGGCGAGCTGCGTTATGAGCCCCGCAATAATTGGGAGAAGCTGCGCGAACGACGTAGCCACCAAGGGAATCAGCGACACGATTGACGGCAGGATCGACTGCACAGCCTGGCCCAACGTACCCACAAGTGTCGAGGCAAGCTGAGAGAGGACCGGGACAACGGTCGTCAGGGCCGAGCCAAGGGATGTGCCGATAGCCGATGCAAGCTGGCCTAGTGCCGCCGCGATCTGCGGCAACACGGGTGCTATGGCGCCAAATACCAAGTGCAGCGGAGAGAAACTAGTAACTAGTGACAGTATCTGCGGGACTAGCGGGCCTATGGCGGACATGAGTTGAGAGAATGCCGGACCGATCTGGTCGAACAACCCACGCGCCGCGTTCCCGATTTTTTCCATCACGCCAGCGAACCCGGACGAAGTTACATCGCCGTCCCCAGCCTTGAACGCCGCGAACATCGCATGGATGCCGCCAGTCAACTCACGGGCTCCGTTGCCGATCCGCTCCATAACCCCAGCGAACCCGCTAGAGGTTACGTCACCATCGCCGGCCTTATAAGCGGCGAACATTGCATGGACGCCCGCGCCAACTTCCTTGAACGCGTCACGTATCCCAAGAATAACCCCGACAATCACGGAGTCTTCCTGTATACCAAGAGCCTTACTAAGCCCGCCTGTAAAGTCTCCGGAAGTGAACAGCGTCAGGATTCCAGTCATGGCCGCGCGGACCCTGTCAGCGAACGCCTGAACGTGCGTGGCGAGCGCCAGCACGGGGCCACGCGCCGCAGACAGAGCCTGCGTCATTGCCTGGATAACGGGGATCATCACAGACCGGCCGACGTTGGAGAATGCGGTCAGGATCGGCAGGGCTGTGGATCCGAGCGCAATGTGCATACCTTGGATGGACGTGTTGTACTCACGGAGGGAGGACTTCGCCGCCCCGAAAATCTTCTTGTCCGTCTCGTCAAGGACCAGGCCCATCTTGCCGGCCTGCCCGGTAAGCTTCGCGATGCCCTCAGATCCCTGGTTCAGGAAAGGGAGCATCTGCGTACCGGAGCGCCCGAAGAGCTGCATCGCGAGCGCAGTCTTCTCCGCGCCGTCAGGCATGGATTTAAACTTGTCCGCGAGGCCCGGCATAATATCCGACATCGGCTTGACGTTGCCGGCCGCATCCTTGAACTCGGTACCGAGCTTCTTGGTCATCTCCGCCGTCTTGGCTGCATCCCCTGATGCGTTGCCAAGGTTCTTGGAGAAGATCGTCAAGCCGCCAGCCGCGGCGTCCACGTCAACGCCCGAGAGTTGGATTGCGCCACGGAGCCCGGAGAACTGAGTGATAGATCCGCCCGCGATACGCCCGAAGCCGTTGACTGCGCCCTGGTAGGACTGGAAGTCAGCGACGGAGTCCTTGACAAGCTTGCCAACCGACAGGCCCGCGACAATCCCTGCGATGGGGAGCGCGAACTTCTTGATGCCGCCCATCAGCGCAGACCCCAGCGAGGCCCCACCCTCGGCGCCAGCAGCAGCCGACGCCGGGGTGAGCTGGGAGCTAATGCCCTGAGATGCGCCCTTCAACGATGGGACCAGCGCAATGTACGCGGTAGCGAGTTCAATAGCGCCAGCCATCAGTACCCCTTATGTAGTTGTCCAACCGAGTTGCTTATTCATTTCCTCGACGGAGATGGCCTTGCCCTGTGCGAGCAACTGCCCGTCCAGTTGCTTAACGACACCCGGACGCGCAAGCCGTTCCGGTTTTTTCGCGTTCTCATCGCCGCCGCGCTGCCAGTTCGCCACTGCCAACACGTCGAAGATTCCAGCTAGAAGGTGCGCCTTCACATCCCACGTCGCATGCTCACCGAGCAGCACGCGACGGAGAGCCGAACTATCCGGCAGATGCCGCACAATCACATACAGGTCGCGCCACGTCAGGCGCCGCGTACCCAGCCAATCGCGATGCTTCCCCAGAGTGATCAGGTCATACTCAATGGCCTCGCCATGCTCTGTTAGGAGTCGGCTGAGGCCCCGGATTCCCCCACGCCAATACCTGACGCGTCCTTCCAGGCATCAAGGAACGCCTCAAGCTGCTCGGCGTCTTCGAACTGGGTAAACGCTTCGGGGAGGTACTCGTTGAAAAGGATCTTCGCCGCGGAAAGCTCCGAAGCTTCCTCTAGCTCAAGCGCGAGGGACGGCTTCAAGAACTTCAACAGCGGAACGCTGTGGATCTTCCTCGAACCGGGAAGCTGAAACTCAAACCGGTTCTGTTTGATGGACGCCTTAGACGCCGGAACCTGATAAACCATTTTGCGGACTCCTTAGAGAATTGCGGACTCGTCATGAAGAGAGGTGGTGCGGGTGGCCGGGGCAAGGGTCCGCATGACAACCCCGGCCACCCAGCTAAAGGGGCGTGTTACAGACGCACGCCATCATCGGTGTAGACGTAGTAGTAAGCGCCGGAAGAGTCCGGGAACGCCTGAAGGGTGAGAGCTGCCGCGGCGATAGCGTCATCCTTGAACGTGGTGTCGCCCGTGTCCATGACCTTGCCGTCAGGGACCACGAGGCGGACCTTCTTGGCGTCGTTCAGGATCTCGAAAACCCACGAGTTGTGCGGGGTCGGCGCGCTGGTCGCGGTGACCTTGAGCTGGTTGCCCTTGGAGCCGGTGCTACCCACTGAAGGGACGGTTCCAGCGGTGCCAGCAGATCCAGTGTCCGTGTAGGACGTGACGAGGCCGAGGGTCGCAACAAGGACGTTCTCAGCGCCAGCAACGGTGCCCCGGTAAACCTTGAAGCCGGTAGACCCGGTGATCGCAACCCAACTGAGCGGCTGTGAGGATGTGGATCCGGTCGTGGTCGCGGTGACCTCATTGGAGCCCACAGTCTCGCCGGAGCCATTGATCGCCGTGACCTTCCAGAAGTACGTTGCCGCTGCAAGGGTGCCGCCCGTGGTGGAAGTAGTACCGAGGGTCAGCACTGGGGTGCCAATCGCGGCAACAGCAGCCGTCGCAACCACGTTCGCGGTGCCGTAGATCAGGGACTGGGTGACGGAGTTCAGGAACTCGGCCAAGTCCAGCTTGATCGTCACGTCATAACCCTTGGATGTGGCCGCGATGGTATCGCCGCCCCAAGCGTTGATCGTGCCGGTATTGCGCTTCTCAGACTTCACAACACCCGAGTCGGTGATGTAGCCGACAGCCTTGAAACCGGCGTCCAGTGCGGCCAGCGGGTCGGTCGGGAGTGCAGTTCCACGAGGTGCGGTAAGCACGCCACCTGTTACAAGGGGCTTGCCAACCACGACATTAGTTATTGAGTTAGCCATGAGGCGAACCCCTTCCAAGGTGTTTTGCGGACCCTTGGTTTGTGGTTACGCGCTGATTACCGTGCCGCGTGCACGGACCTGAAAGCTCATCGTGTAGCGCAGTTGCGCCGACAAGGGATCAGGTAGGTTGGCGGGGCCGCTGAACTCGCGCACCCCGTAAATGGTTTCGTCCGCCGCGTTGAGTAGCGCCCGGCACTGGGAAAGTAGAAGGGAAGCGCGGGCCTCAGACTGCGCCCACGCCTCCACGGTGATCTGCGCGGCCTCAGAGATGAGCGTCTCTTTAGGCCCGCCAGTACGGAGGACGCGGATGAACTCGGCAGGTCGCCCGGTGGGGACGCGGATCCCAATCTTCGGGGCGCCAGGGAATAGCATGCCGGGGAAAACATCGACGCCGGGAAAGACTGCGTTCATCCGCCCGCGCAGGAACGTGCAAACGAGTTCCTCAACGTCCCGGAACAGGACCGCCTCAGCCACGACCGGCGTCCAAAGCACTAGTCAGGGAACGCGTCGTGGCTTCTCCGTAACGCGCCGCGTGGTCAGCCGTGCCGACAGAAACACGCGCACGCGTGGGCGTAAATGATGGGGTCACATCAAACGCCCCATTGCCGGCAGCCGCCGCAATCGCATTGGCCCGCCGCAACAGGTCAGACTGAACCTCGGCGGACTTCAGGATCTCAATGAACGCGGCATCATTCATCTCAAGCTTCTCAAGCATTAGCCGCTCCAATCCTTGAGAACAATCTCGGTGTAGTCCTGCCGGCCAGAGAACGAATCATGCTCAGCAGGGTGGCCGTAAACCTCATACGTGCGACCATTGAAAATGACACGGTCGAACTCGGTCACGTCAACACTCCCGGCCCGGAACACGGTCCACGCAACCAGCGTGCTATCCCGCCCGATAAGGTATTCCTGAGTCGTACCAGGCTGCACATCACACCCGGCATAAACCGTCTCAGTCGGCGAACCGGACCAATCCGGAACCATGTCGCCATACACGTTCATGACCTGCGCCGCACGCTGAACCGTTATCGACTTCCGCCCCAACGGCCTGCCCATCAAGCAACCCTCGGGATACGGAACGACGACAGAACCATCGACTCCATACCAGTGAACCCGGCAGACTCAAGGGAATACTTCACCTGACGCTGACCCGTCCGCTCCATATCAATCCCGGCAGGAGTCGAATAGAACCTAGAGGCTATACTGCACGCAACACCCTTTAGCTCATCAGGGACCGTCGCGTAACCATGCGTGTAGGTGATCCGCCACGACTCGGGATCGGACCCCCACTGAATCCCCGTCCACGGCTTCGCGGCCACGATCCCCGTCTTACGGGAAACCGTATAATTCGCGGGGTCAACCGTCGTCCAAGTCGTGCCGTCCGTGGTTGTCTCCACCAATGAAACGGACGTGACCGGCAACTGGCGCAGAAAAACAAAGCTCCCGCTGATCGGGTCCGCGTACTCAACATCGTTCGTCGCCTGCGTGATGTCCTGCTCCAGATAGCGACGGATCATGCCGGACGCAACCTTGAGCAGGAACGCCGCCGAAGTATCAGCAGGGTCAAGAGATAGCTGGGAAAACTCGTTCAGCTCCTCAACCGTGGCAAGATCCGCCATGACTACTTAGTCTCAGCCTTGGTCGCGTTGAAGATCGGGGTTTCATCCGGGGCAGTAACAACCTTCGTCGCAACCTCGAAAGCATCCTCGCGCTTCTTGCCGGTCAGTTCTTCGTAATCCTCAACATAATCAGTGGGCATTACGTACTCCTTCAAAAGTTGTGGGGGTTGGGAAGGTGGGGCTGGGATCGCCAGCCCCACCTAAGAACCAACTACGCGGTCAGGACAACCGTGCCGAAACCAGCCGGGCGGTAAACAGCCAGAGCCAGACGCTCCTCAGCCTTGAGGGTGACAAGGTCAGTCTCAAAGTCGTTGTTGTTGGAGTTGGTCATGTCCAGCGTGATGCCCGAGCGGCGGAAGATCTGGCCGCACTCCTGGAACCCGCCAACGAGGACAGTGCCCTGAGCGACGGCGGTAGTGATGACGGCCTTGACGCCCCAGATGTCAGCAACGTTCGTGTAGCCACCATTGCCGTAAGCACCGGTGAACGGGCCACCAGCGTAGTACTGACCCTGAGAATCCTTGCCGAGGCGGATCGTCTGCCAGTCGGTCGGGTGGATCACGATGGCGTCAGGCTCCACAAAGGACGTGGCGCGGAGGGCGGTGATCTGGTTGAAGATACCCTCCATGGCCTTGGTTGCGGTCAGGGTCGCAGTGGTAGTCACCGCGGGGGCCAGCCCGGTGCGCTGGAGGATGCCCTTGATCTGCGGGGCGGTGCCGGTGCCGTTGAGGAGCTGATCCTCTTCCTTGCGCTGAAGGCCGAACACCATGCGGTTTTCGAGGTACGCCTTGAACTGCTCGGCGTCCTGGAACATTTCAACCGTGGGCTTGGCGATGTTGGCGATCTTGCCAACGTTGTCCTGACGGCGTGCGAGGGTGAGGTCGAGCTGCGGGATCGCGCCCTTTTCCAGCACGGTGCCAGTGAGGTCCTGGAATGCGGATTCAATGACGTAGCTGATGGAAGTCGAGGACGTGGTGCCCTGCGCGAGCAGGTCGGCGATGGTGAGCCGCTGGAAGTTCAGCGGAACAATGCCGGGGAGAAGCTGCGGGGCGACAAGCTGACCAGCAAGACCAGCACCACCCGAGAACGCCGGGATGATACCTTCATCAATGGTCGCAGCAGCCTTGACCTCGACGGACGCGCCGTGAGCGCCAGACAGCATGGACTTGTAACCGGTAGACTCCAGAACCTGCTTAGCGAAAGAGCGGTTCTCGCCCTTCGGGGCGGCGCCCTTCGCCTCGGCGGGAGCTTCCCCGCCGCCGATCAGGCGAGCAGCCTGCTCATGCAGTGCGATGGTGTCAGAGAAACCCTTCAGGTCCGCCTGGTAGGCGTCCAGACGAGTCTTCTTCTCCGCATTGGTCAGGGTGTCATCAGCAATAACAGCCTGAGCCTTGGTGCCAAGATCCGCCATAGAGCGCTTGGCTTCGATAACTGCCGACATGGCAATTGTCCTTTCGTTTTCGGGCACAAAAAAACCGCCTACTCGGGCGGCTAACTTGTGGTCCTAAGTTTTAGTTAGATGAATTGCGCGGCTTGGATCGTGAGAGCCTGAGCCTCAAGTTCCTTGACCGTTACTGCGTCCGAATCAGCATCAGCGACGGGGGCAGACCTAACGCCGGCTGCGGGGGCCACAGGGGCGCCGGCTGCGGGGGCTGAGACTGCGCCGGAAGCGGCCGCATCTTCATCAGGGTCGGGCGCGACTGTTTCCAGCACGTCCACAGGAGCGGCTTCACCCGTTAGGGCTACAACGCTCCCGTCGTCTGTGTACGACTGCTTGAAAGTCTCAGAGTCGTAAGTTTCGGTGTTCTCGACAGCAAACACGACATAGCCGCCGCCGTTGCCGTCAGGGACGGTGCCCCGCAGGTAGACCCAGACGCCGGGGTTGGCATCCTGCAAGGCATCTCGCACGCGGTCCTGCGTTGCCTCAAGGGAGCCAACTAGGCTCTTGACCTTGGCGGGCTCAGGCTTAAAGGACTTAGCCCCGGCGCAGTCAGCACCAAGCGCGGCGGCGTGGTCGTGAATGTCCTGAACCTTGGAAGCATCGGCGGCACTGTTACGCGCCCCAGCCTTCAGGCCCTTGGACGACAACACCAGCGCCTCACGGTTGCTAGGAATCGCAACGAACGCGCCGTTGAGCAACTCGCGCACACTCACGGTCGCGCCGTCCTTCTGAGACTTCTCAGACATGAACGCCACGGAGGTAGTGCGGATGTGCCCCTCGTTCACGAGCGTCCGAACCTCCTGCGCCCGCGGCAATGAGGAATAGGTGCCCGACACAATCAGGTTCCCCGTCTCCTCATCAATGCGCGGAACCCCGGAACCGACAGTCTTCTCAACCGTCATCCCATGATCACTGTCAAAAGTAATGTGATCCGGCAGGGGCTGCTTCCACCCATCCTTCAGGAGAGTGTCACCATCCCGGTCCTTCGTCTGCGCCGACAAGATCACCTCAAACGAGCCAGGAAAGGCGTCGTCCGTATTGGTGATCGTGGCATCCTTTTTCACGATGTCCATAACTAGCCTTCCTTGCTGAAATCGAGGTCGCATGTGCAACCCGCTACTTCGTCCGCGCCGCCCGATGGGTCGCCTGGTCCGTTCATACCGTTACTGAAAGCCTCATTGAGGCCCACAGTCTCACCCGACATCGCTTCATGCGACGGGCGGGCCTTCGCGGACGTGACAACCCATGTCTTCGTGCGCGCATCGTTCTGCCTAGCCGCAACCTGAGAAGCCAGACCGCCCACCGAAGCAACCCGTGAGGCCGCGATCTGCAACACACGCCCGGCAAGGTACGACACAAACAACGCCTTCAACGCATCAGACCCGTCAGCTCCCTCAATCTGGGCAGCCGTAGTCTCGTTGATGTCCGCCGCCGATTCCTCAGCGTCCGAGTCAATCCAGTCCGATATATCCTCAGGGTTGTATTGACCGCCAAGAGCTACAGCGGTACCGTCGCCGATAGCCTTAGACGTGGCCGCACCAAGCGTCTTCAGAATCGCGGCAAGGTCGCCATTCCACTGGGACGGATCGAACACGCCGGCATCCTTACTCCCAGCCTTAGCCAATACGGCGTCCTGCTGGGCTGTGAAGAACTTCGTCAAAGCGTCAGCGTGTTCCTTGACAAGCTGATCCCTTACGGCAGACTTGTTAGCCTTGACCCGTGCGAGGCGACCCATGATCGCCCGCACGCTCAACCCTTTTGGGTCCGACGCTTTCGCCGCCTCAAACGCAGGAGCAGCCTCAGGAGCAACAGGCACCGGCACGTTCGAACCAAGCGGAACAAGCGCAGCGTTCGCATACACAACGTTCATCTCAGCATTGTCAGACAGCGCCTCACCAATGATGGTTCGGCCCTCGTTGCCCGTAATCAGGCCAGCCTGGCGAGCCGCCATAGCCTTATCCACACGCGTCTCATAGTCGCCGCGCAGAACCTCGGACATGTCGAACTCGGCTTCACGCTCACCAGGGGCGAAGAACTCCGAGCGCAGTGACCGGTCAATCGTTGATTCAATATCTTCCAGCCGCGGCGACATCGTGTCGCGGTACATGGAACGCATCTGCTCCGTGATATTCGAGAACGTCGCATGGTCCAGAATGTGCACAACGGGCGGGGGAACATCGAAGACCATGCAGACTTCCTGCATGTTCAACTTCCGCGACTCGATGTACTGCATTTCCTCAGCGTTGAGCTGAATGATCTGCGCTTCCATGCCCTCTTCGAGGACATTCGTACCACCCATGTTGTCCGCGCCCGCGTGGCGAGCGTCAAACGATAACTTCAAGCGGTCAGCCGCAGCCTGCGACAATTCGCCAGGGTGCTTCAGAATCACAGACGGGCGAGCCCCACGCTTCCACCAAGACTGAGTAGCACGCCGTGACGCGTCCTCATTCAGCAGAGTGGTACGCAATGGCTCAAGCCTGGACATGCCACGCATCAACGACTCAGGGTTATAGCGCAGGAATGCTACAACGTCAGACTCAGGCGCCCTCAGAATGCCAGCCGAAGCAACACCAATCGTGAACACATACTCGACATTTCCATCCGCGTCACGATGGACCATCGTCCGCGCCGGATGCATCGGCAACAAACCAACAACCTGCCCGGCATCGTTGCGCTGCTTCAACCAGAACGCTTCCCCATAAATCTCATACGTGGCAACAGTCCAACGGTAGAAACTGAACGCCGGCATCTCGAAACACGGGTTAGAAATCAGCCTCGCAAACGCAGACGACGTATCCACAACCCTGCCCGTAGCGGGCGTGTTATCCCACACCTTCACAGTCAGCCGAGCCGCAGAAGCAGCGATCTTGTCAACCACCGTAGCAATCGACGGCTGCGCCTTATACAAGGCACCATACGTCGCCGTGATCCCCGAAAGACTCAGGCCATTAGTCGCGTAGAAATAGCCGTTAGACAAGGAAGGGGTAGTCTCACCCAGCGCCTGAGCGGCGAACCCCAAAGCCTTACCATCGGAAACGATCACGGCCTACCCCCAGGATTCTGCATGTAAGCGATTTTTTCTCTGGGCAGGTACAAGTCACCATCAACGGAAACCGACTCTTTGTCACTGACGGCATAGGCGCCAACCAGCTTCACGCTGTTATCGTCAGCATCCGCCAGCAACCCATCGAACGTCTCGCCACTAGTCAGCGTGACAACGAACCGCTCTAGATGGGCTGCACGCAGCAGTCTGTCCCTGCGATTCATCGCAACTCCTAAATAGTCAGCATGTCTTCGTCTTCATACTTCGAACGTTTCTTCACAACCGTCGCGTGAACAAGGAACGCCCACGCCGCACCAGTCGCGGCAACCAGCGGGGAAATATCCACCGGGCTCTTACCCCGATCCCACAGCCACGCATCACCAGCCGGCTTAGTCACAGCCACCGAAGCAGCCACATCCAACAAAGGCTGCCCACGATGACGCAACAAAGGCTTATCGCCCGGCGTATCCGTCGCCTCAGTCAACCCGCGCACACGGTCATAGAACATGCCAGTACCACGGCCCAAATCACTGCCAGCCCACGGGATCACATTCAAGCCGTCGACAGTCTCAAGCTCCGAAATCAGCGACGAAGCGGGGGCGCCGTTCTGCTGAACAGTCACACCAAACAAATCATCAAGCTTCGCGCGCTCCTCAAACCACGGCTTCACCCACGCCGTACCCGAACGAGACGCCACAACCTCCACATGCAACAGGCCATCCTCACGGAAACCAGCCACACCGATATGCGCCGTCGAACGATCCCACGACACATCCACGCAAAAGACGTACTTGCCCGCGATAGTCGATGCCGGATCCTTCGCGGCCTCCCATGAACCCTCAGGGAACGGGCCGTCTGCGGTGGTATCAAGCCACTGACACAAGCATTCGGTACGGAAAATACCCTCAGGGTCAGTCCGTGCCGCCGACGCAATAGCCTTCTCCGTCAGCGTGTAACCAAGCGACGGGTTAGCCTCAGCCCACCCGTCACGATCCCAAATCGACACACCCGGACGCGCAGACCATTCAAAGATCCCCAGCGAATCGCCGTCCTCAGCATCATCGCCCTCAGGATCCGCAACCAGACCAACATCATCCAGACCGTCAGGATTACCCAACGCCGTATGAGCCAGCTTGCGGAGGAACCTGAGCACAATACTCGCCGCGTCACCAGCGTTCGAAGCAGCCCAAACCTGCGCATAAAACCGGGCCAACGTCGTCTTAGAAACAGCAGACCAGGAATCCCAGTTCGTATGCTCCCGCAACTCATCCATCAGAACCAAGTCACCAGACAAACCACGGCCACCCTTACGGTTCGCCGCCGCCACCTTGTAACGCTCACCCGACTCAAGCTCCAGAGCCTTCTTGCCGTTAGTCTTATTGACCTTCGAGATTTCCTCAGCGAGTTCAGGCACGCCCTCGGCCAGTTCGACAGCGCCCATCCACTGTTCTTCGGCAATGTCTAAGTTCTGCGCCGTACCAATGATCAGCTTCGAGCCGTCCACATACATCCGCCACAGGGACAGGACCTGCATCAGCGTTGACTTACCGTTCTGCCTGGCAACAAGCAGGATCACAGTACGGAACCGGTACGAACCATCCTCAAGCACCTCAAGCGCATGGATCAGTAACCACTTCTGCCAAGGCAGGAGCGTCACCCCGAGCACATCCTCAGCGAAAGCGATGCACTCGAAACCCTTCGACGTCTCCGGGGTTAGTTCCCGCAGCGGCGGTGTGAAGATACGCGGAACCTCAGAACCAAACCGCTTAGCCCGTTCCCGTGGGAGTGTCATTCTTTACACTCCTTAGTGCACGCAGGTTCGCAAGCTTGCCCTTCGCCTCAGATTCGCCAACCGTCACGCCACGGCTAGCCGGTGTAAGGCGTAGCGCATCGCAGAACTTCAAGTAAGTGGGAAGGGTTACGTTGTCCTTCTCCGGATCCGCAGTACCAATCCGCACAGCCAAGGCACGCAAAGCAGCGACCGCACCCGCATCCAAATCCGTCAGGTGAGTGGCTGCTTTGATGGAGCGCTCAGTAGCCTCCACGACGCTCTCAGGGGCAGACATGAAGCCTCCTCGGCCTAGGGGGGATATACACAGACACCCCCCTATAACTCAGGGAGGGGGAGTTGAC
>Ga0065714_10064528_pt1 | contig 41587 bp, 32 predicted proteins | sample MisRhiReplicate2_FD_59101 | JGI IMG/M metagenome (GOLD analysis project Ga0065714, IMG submission 59101) | Miscanthus rhizosphere microbial communities from Kellogg Biological Station, MSU, sample Rhizosphere Soil Replicate 2: eDNA_1 v2... | ecosystem: Host-associated > Plants > Roots >... | reverse complement strand
GCTTTGTTTAAGTTTATTTCTAAGTTTACCAAGCCTTAAAAAGGACTGTCAAAATCTTTGAAAGCAGGCAGTACAAGATCTTTTTCAGAGAGTAATAAATCTTCTTTTGCGATGTTACTGTTCCAATCGATGTTTAAGTCAGCATCATTCCAGATTACGCCGATTTCTGAAGCCTTGTCGTAGTAACTAGTAACTTTATAAGTGAAAATAGTATTGTCTTCAAGGGTTAAAAATCCATGCAGAAATCCCGGAGGTACCCATAATTGCTTATGGTTATCGCTACTTAGTTCTATGCTGAAGTATTGACCAAATGTTTTCGATTGCTTTCTGATATCTACTGCAATATCTAAAACTTTTCCCTGTAAAACCCTTACTAGTTTTCCTTGTGCAAAGGGTGCTTTTTGAGCATGCAGTCCACGTAATGCGCCTTTCTGAGAAAATGATTGGTTATCCTGAACAAAATTGGCGTCTATACCTGCGTCTGCAAATAACTGTGCATTGTAGCTTTCATAAAAATAACCACGATTGTCTTTCCAAACTTTGGGCTCAATAACTAATAGGTCGGAAATAGGGGTTTTTGTAATATTCATAAAAGAGATTAAGCGAGATATTCCATTAAGGAAGTAAACGAAACTTGTTGGTTTTTGAAGTTCTCATTTACTTTGTCCTGTAATGTAGGGGCAAATTTATCCTTATATTCTAAATAATTATCCATGTTTTCAGCTACATACTGTGCACAGTACGTTACGCCTTCGTTTGGAGAGTCTATTACTTTAAGAAGCCTGTAGGAAACAAATAATCCTGTTTCCATTACTTGTTGGATGTGGGTTTCCTGCATCCATTGAAGCCAGCGGTCAGCCGAGTTATCTTCAATAATTGTGGTTACATTGTATAATAACATACTACAAAGATAGAACTATGTCCCAATATTATCCCCACGAAGTTTTCTAAAACGCTTTCGTGCTTCTGTGGTAAACATACTGCCAGGATAATCGCTAATCAGTTTCTGATATAGTATTTTGGCTTCTTCGTTATTCTTTAGATTCCGCTCATAAAGATCTGCTAAAGTAAATAAGGCATCGTCAGCCCAAAGACTAGTTCCTTGTTGATCTATAAGCTCTTTAAGCACTTTTACGGCATTATTTATGTCGTTGGTTTTGATGTATATTCTGGATTTTGCCATTAAAATATCATCAGTTAAACTGTTGTTTGGAAAAGCTACAGCAATGCTGTCCAGTTTTATCAGGGCTTTAGTCGGTAAATTTCTAAATTGAAGCATCTCTGCATCTGCAAACATCTTAAGTGCATTACTGTCTGTTTTTGATTGCAGATTGTCTGAAATCATTAAACTTAAGTTTAATGCATCGTTTGCAATTAATTGAGAAGTAGAAGCCTTTAAAACATCTGCCTGAGATTTTGCATAAGAAAAATTACCTTGATAAAAGGAAAGTTTTGCTGAGCGAAAGTGAGCCTCGTTTCCTACAGCTTGATTTTCAAATTGCTTTGCTACCTGCTCGTAAATTAAAAAAGCCTCCCATGGTTGTTGTGTTAAAATATAGATGTCACCAAGATCAAGTTTTATTTGACCGGTCTCAGCTGCTGAGAGACCATTAATTATTAAAGCATCTTCAAGTGTTTTTTCAGCCTTGCTTAAATCATTAAGATAATATGCTTGTAGATTGGCTAATTTCTTCATCGCAAACACTGTCTGTGCTGTTTTTCCATACTCTTCGATGATAGCGGTATATTCTGCTGCTAGATCAGTGATCGCTTTTTTGTCAAATTGCCCGGTAATTGCAAGTTGATATTTTGCTCCTATCATTTCTATCCTTGCCGGCAAGAAATACGGATTCTCCTGGCCTTTGCTTATGATGTATTCAAAAGCTTTTATAGCTGTAGTATAAGCCTGGTTGGCAAGAAAAGTATTCGCTGTATTAAACAGTATTGCACCATCATCTTTTACACGTTTGTCTTGCGCTATCAATTGTCTTAATGCCATTTCATATTCCTGCTGCTGAAGGTATTGCCATATCAAAAGCTTCGTGTAGATTTCTGTTTGTGGCTCTTTCTGTATTTTTTTTAACAAGGCAGCCTGCAGGATAAGATAATCAGCATTGTCTTCTAGAACAGAAGACAGTACACTTTCCGCCTGTGGCAATAACTCCGGCATTTGTGGAAGTGCATTGATGTATTCCTGTACAAGCATATTCTTATCCTTTTTATAGCGATAGATGCTTAGAAGTTCGTAGGTAAAGATCTTTTCATTGTTTAAAACCTTCCTGCCCTGTAGAAAGGTCGATATGGCGAGGTCATAGGCTTGAAAACTATAAAAGATATTAGCAACCTCTCTTATTTTAAATTCATCGGCGGGTAAATTATTCAGCGTTTCCATGTACGCTTTATTTGCAGCATCCAATTGTCCTTTTTCCTGGTATACCCGGGCAAGAGCCATAGTATAGTGCAAGTTTTTTGGATTTTGCTTAATCAGTTTTTTTGCGATTTTTTCAGCCTCTTCCAGTTTTTTTAGCTTAATAAGAGAGGTATAATACAAGTCAAAGTAGGTGTCATTTTTAGTCGCATTGAATAATTTTTCCAATAGAATGGATGCCTCCTGATACTGACCTTGCTGGTAATATTGAAAGGCCAACCCTTCATCTGCATTGCTTTGAGCAGAACAAAGAAAGCTTGCATAACAGAAAAATAAGGCTAGGATTAATTTTTTCATCGGGGGTAGGCTATCAATAGAGACCCTAAAATAATGATTTGGATCCTAATTTCCTTTCTATTGGCAAAAACATAAATACGTATTTTAAATGTTACTCAAAGAATGTTTCTTATTACTTAATGTTTGTTTCCTTTGGTTATGAGGCTCTTATTGATTTTTTAATGGGTTTAAAGCCTATTTGTGCCTAATAGATAATTCACACTAGGTAAATATTTAATTTATTTTGAGCATATTGATATTTGGTTATACGGTAACAATGTTAGTGTAAACTAAACTTACACTAACAGTGTTGCGTAGCTTTGTAAGCAGAAAAATGATATGGTTGTATATAAAAAGTACTTTCTTCTTTTCTTATCACTTTTTGCTTTAGCTTGTACACAACAGGAAGGAGTGAGGATAATGCCTATTGACGATTTTTTTAAATCGCAAAATAGGATTGGCTACCGAATTTCTCCTGATGCAAGAAACTTGTCGTATCTGAAGTTAGATGGCAAGAATCAAAATTTATATGTGGAGGATATTGAGACAGGGAAGGGGAAAAAGATTACTCAGTTAAAGGAAAAGAGCATTATTTTTTATTTTTGGGTAAATAAAGAGGAACTCATTTATTATAAGGAAACGGATCCGGCACTAAGACTCTCTGATATATTCATTATTAATAAGGATGGCAGTAATGAGCGACAGCTAACCAATAATGAAAAGAGCAGAATAAGAGTTTTGGATGATCAGCTCATGGATGATAAATATCTGCTTGTGTCGTCTAATAAGAGAGATTCGACAGTTTTTGATGTTTATCGCCTAAATGTTCGTAATGGAAATATGGACATGGCCGCTAAAAATCCGGGAAATATTACCGACTGGACCACAGATTCGGAAGGTAAACTTAGGTTGGCAACTAGTAGTGATGGTGTAAATGAAACCTTGCTATATAGAGAAAGAGAGGATCAGGCTTTTAAACCTATAGTCACCAATAATTTTAAAACTACATTAAGACCAATAGCTTTTTCAAAAAATAAGCCCAATGTTATTTATGCGATTTCTAATGTAAATCGGGATAAGGCCGCTCTAATTGAACTTGATTGTAAATCAGGGAAAGAAATTAAGGTTTTGTTTGGCGATGAACACATTAATATTACAGATGCCCAATACTCGAGAAGAAAAGGGAAAATGTCTTTTGTGGTATATGAAACCTGGAAAAAGGAGAAACATTATCTTGATGACTCAGTGAAATTGCTATATAATAATTTGGATAAGTTATTGCCTAAAACGGAAACAAGGATAATAGATAGAGATAAAGCTGAAACCGTTTTTATAGTAAGAACATTTACTGACCGAAATCCAGGATCATATTATATTTATTTTCCTGCAAAAGGGAAAATAAGAAAGTTAAGCGACTTCAATTCTGCCATAAATGAAGAAGATATGTGCGAAATGAAACCCATTAGCTACATGTCAAGAGATGGGATGAAAATAGAAGGATATTTAACACTGCCTCTAAACATGAAGGCTGAGAATTTGCCTGTTGTAGTGCTGCCACATGATGGCCCTGTGGCAAGGGATATATGGGGTTATAACCCCGAAGTGCAGTTCTTGGCAAATAGAGGTTATGCTGTTTTTCAGGTAAATTATAGAGGATCATCAGGCTATGGAAAGGCTTTTATGGCCGCAGGTTTTAAACAATGGGGATGTAAGATACAGCACGACATTAATGATGGTGTTAAGTGGCTTATCGGTAAAAAAATAGCAGATCCTAAAAGGATTGGAATATATGGAAGTGGTTTTGGTGGATACATTGCCCTTAATGGGTTGTATTCTGAAAATAAAACATATGCTTGCGGAGCATCAAATTCGGCAGTTATTAATTTATTCACTTATCTGAAATCAATACCACCATTCTTAAAACCAAAGCTGCAAATGTATTATGAGGTTATAGGTAATCCATTGACGGATGTAGACAAAATGCGTCAATCTTCTCCGTTATTTCAGGTAGATAGGATAGAGAAGCCACTATTTATTGCTCAAAATACCAAAGACCCTAATTTGAACGCCGGTGAAACCATACAGTTCGTTAAAAATCTCCAGAAGCGAAACGTAAGTGTAACTTATTTGGAAAATGACGGTGATCCGTTTCATAGTAAAAATGACGAAGAAAGACAGAAACTCTACATAGCTCTTGAATCGTTTTTAGAAGTTAACCTAAAAAAGAAGTAAATTCAACCTCATGTCTTCAGAGAAGAAAAGCGGTTATCGTAAGAATTTCCCATTAATACTCACGTTCATCATTTTGATGTTGGTGTTGTTTACCCTGTCTCTTTTGTTGGCTTATAGATTTAGTACAAAATACATAGAAAACCAGTTTGTCTCAGAAAAGGTAAATGTGTTGGAGCAAAGTATTAAACCGTATAATGATTTCTTTCAGAAAAAGCTTCCTGAAGTTTCTTACTATAATGGTTATTTGGATTCGGCCACTGCCGCCAGCTTTGTTGATACCGTATTGCTTGAGTACCCATTTGTATCTAAAGTAATATTTTATGATTCCGAAGTTAAAAACACGCCTGTAAATGACGGTTTAAATATTGGAAAGTTTTCTTTTGGTCCCAAAAGCATTTATCAGTTTGGAAGTCTGGTTCCGATGGATTCTGTTAAGCTTTTCTCGAGCGATAATACTCGGAATTTTATTGCCGGAGACGATTTTAACGCCTTGGCACTAAAACTGGTTACCTATATTGAAAGTCTCGACACTAACCGCATGCCTAGCCAGGATGAATTGTTTAGTAACTTCAGTAATGTACGATCTAACAAGATTACCTACTTGAATATACCAAGAATAGAGGACCTTAAGATGTACAAGTCCATGATGAGAAAGGTTTTAGATCCACAGCCTGTTTATCAGCAGGATATGCTTTCTTTTCAATTGGATCCCTATAAAATAAGGATTATTAACTCCAGACCTTTGCTGTATCAATACATCAAAATTGAGCCTTTAACCTATGATCCTATTGAAACGTCTTCATTATATGTTACCACTGAGATAACTCTTCCAGGACCGTTTTCAGACTTTAAACTTTATTTTATTTCTTCCAAATCCTTTATTGATAAGGAAATTCTCAGTTATTTTCTTCCGATCGCTTTAGGTGTGTTTCTTTTTTACAGTATTTTGGTATTGGTGGCATTTTTAATTTATAGAAATCTGAACATTAACCAGAAGATGTTTAAGCTACAATATGATTTTATGAATAACCTTACCCATGAATTTAAAACACCGGTGAGTGTAATTAAAATTGCGGGTAACAATATTAAAAGTGCTTCAAGCCTTACCGAGAGAGAATTAAAACTGTATGGGAAAATCCTTGATGAAGAAGCTGATAAACTGAATGGGTTAATGAATAAGCTGCTTGCCTTTACGCAAATAGAGAACAAGGCAATACAGTTAAACTCTGAGAAAATTAATATTACTGATTTTATTGAGAGTACGGTTGAGTCACACCGTCTTAAACACCCGGATTTCGACTTTACCTTTGATGTGAATGGCTTCAAAACGTTTGTCACCGATCCGGTATTACTTGGGAGTCTTTTCGATAATTTGGCCGAAAATGCATACAAGTATTCGCCTGCAGAACGGAAGCGTCTTCATATATCTGCCCGTTTAATAAAGGGAAAGGTAGTGTTTAGGTTTATTGATCAGGGTATAGGAATTCCTTCGTCAGAAATTAATAATATCTTTAAGAAGTTTTTCCGTATTCAAAACCAGTACAACCAAAATGGAAGTGTTGGCCTTGGTTTGGCTTTCTGTAAGGAACTCGTTAACTTTATGAGTGGCGAGATTACAGTGAAAAGTAAAATTGATAAAGGAACAGAATTTAAAATTGTACTACCATATAATGACTAAGATCATTATGCGTTTGCATTTATAGTTGAAATAAATAAAAAAATATGTCTAAGGGAATTAAAATACTGATAGTTGAAGATGACGAGAACTTACGCTTTCTGGTTGTACATCGTTTAAAAGCCGAAGGTTATGATGTTTTGGAGGTCGGTGATGGCTTAGCGGCAGAGAAATTGATAATGGATGAGCAACCAGATATTGTTCTTTTAGACTGGATGTTGCCGGGTAAGCAGGGAGCTGAAGTTTGTGAAGAAGTTCGTAAACAAGGATTCGAGAATCTTATTATCATGTTGACTGCTAAAGCCCAGGATGTAGATAAAATAGATGCATATAATTTTGGTGTTTCTGATTATGTAACCAAACCATTTAATATGGATGTTTTGGTAGCGATGTTGGATAGTAAGGTTAAATATTTGCTTAATAACGACCGTTCAGAAGTTCATCGTTTTGGAAATATGGAACATCATCCTAATGTTCATACCCTTTTCAGAAATGGTAAAAAAATAGAACTTACCATTCTTGAAAACAGAATTTTACTTTACTTTTTAAGAAACCCAAATAAAGTAATTAACAGAGATGAACTGATGTTAGTTGTTTGGGGATACAATTCTGATGTGAATACAAGAACCCTTGATATGCATATTGTACGTTTACGTAAAAAAATAGAGCTTAATCCTGATAACCCTCAATTGCTTCAAACAGTAAGAGGTGTTGGTTATCGTTTTAACCCTGCATAATCTATAGGAAAGTAAAGGAAGTAAATAACAATAGCGCTAGGTATTGTAACAGCATAGTCCCATCTAAAAAGAAGAAATAGTAATATTCATTCTTTTTGATGTTTGATTTAAAAATTAACCATCCTGTCAGGACTATGGTTAGGCTAAGTGCAAGAATATCTCCGGTTGTGGCTTGTTTGAATAGGATTAAGAGGACGATATAAAGTCCTAGTAAGAATTGACAGAATAGATAAGCCTTTTTTTCTCCCAGCATTACAGGGATTGTTTTAAGGGCATATAACTTGTCCTGAAACAGGTCTCTAATGTCAAATGGAACAGTAATCGCTGCAACGAATAAAAAGCGCTTGGCAACTAATAAAAGTGTGTCTACGGTGGAAATGTTTATTGGACTACTGCGTTCGAGTTCTACTATTGGCAATAATACGCAGCTGATAGACCATACCAGAGCTATTAGAAACAATTTAATGCCGGGAATATTCCTTAAGCCGATTTGCTGTTTGTTAAGTGTTAAGAATGGGATATTGTAACCTGCAGCCATTAGCCCGGTAAACAACATTAAAAGTTTTGATTCAAAACTTAGATACCATAGGCCCAGAGGAATTAAACACAGAATACAGATCAAGGTAATCGAAATGATCAAGCGATGATGTGAAAATATCCATCGAACCCTAATATAGGGAGAGTTTCCCGGGTCTTTAGGTTTTGCCAGTAGCATGCTAAAATTGTATAGGCCTACGGTAGCAAAGAATAAGAAAGCAAGGATATATTTATCAGCCGGAACATGCAAAAGATGATAAGTTACCAAGCCTTGAGCAACAGCGCAAATGCCAATGAATAGGTTGCTGAATAGTAAGAAATCAAGAATAGAAAGGAGTACTCTTTTAATCATTTGCAGGAAGCAGGTTAATTTAATTAAGCCCGCTTCAACTCAAATATCGTTATTTCTGGTAAAATTCCAACCCTCCCCGGGTAACCTAAAAATCCGTAACCAACATTTACATATAGTTGTTGATTTTGTTCTTGATAAAGGCCTGCCCATTCTTTATAAATGTATTGTATAGGGCTCCATTGGTAATGCTCAGTTCTTACTCCAAATTGCATCCCATGTGTATGGCCACTAAACATGGCATCTATTTGCGGATATTTTTTCAAAACCTCTTGTCTCCAATGAGAAGGATCATGAGATAGTAGCAGTTTTACTGGCAAATCATCAGTGTCCTTAGTTGCCAGATCCATTCTGCCATATTTAGGGAAACGGCCCATTCCCCAGTTTTCAATTCCTAATATTCCAATCTCTTCACCATCTACTTTCAGACGCCTGTGCTCATTCATTAACAAATCCCATCCCATTATTTTATGGGTTTTAATAACGTCCTGCAGATTTTTGGCTTTAGCAGCTGAGGGACCACCACCGAAATGGTAGTCGCCGTAATCATGATTCCCTAACACAGAATAAACACCAAGTGGCGCTTTAACCTTGCTGAATAGGTCTTGATAGTCGCGCATTTCAGTAGCCATATCATTTACAAGATCTCCTGTGAAGAAAATAAAATCAGGTTTTTCTGCCAGTAGCATATCTACACCACCTTGGACCGCTTTCTTGTTATAAAAACTTCCTGAGTGAATATCTGAAATCTGACCAAATTTAACGCCCTCAAATGCCTTAGGAAGATTAGGTAGAATTAATGTTCGGCGTTTTATCTTATAGTCGTACGCTCCTGAGGCAATGCCCCAGGTAAGAGAGCTTAAAGGAACAGCGGCAGTAAGTAAGCCTGCTTTAATAATAAAGGACGACCGGCTTATTGGTTCTCCTTTGGTGTCAGCGCTAACAGCATTTTCAATAGAACCAACGGTGTCTTTATTTTTAAAATGTTGCTTTATTTTAATGATTAATCTTCTGATGTCATCAATTAATAAAAACGGCAACATTACTACCTTACAAACCAGTGTTAGAAAGAATGCTACAAGTATAACAGAGCGCAGACTTAAGTAAAGGGGTAAATAAGAAGGTACGTAGATTGCCGCAAATACCCCTATTAAAAGAATGCCGGTGTAAGTCCACCAAATTACAGAGAATAGTTTTTTTGTAGTAGGCTTCCATTTTTTAAATACGGATAACACTGCACGGTAGCAGTAGTAATCAAAAGCCAGAAGAAAAATAGATAAAAGTATAAGTGCGGGTAATCTTCCCATTTAAGTGTTTTTTATAATAAAACTATCTGAAATTAATATCATCCTCATCGTCATCCCCAAGTTCAGTGTTAAATAAGCTTTCAAACATATCCGAGAATCCGAATCCTCCTTCAAGATATTTTTTGTTCAATTGAGAATGCTCTGCCAGGCCATGTAATACAAACTCCATTAACAACAAGGTCTGATTTTCACTTAGTTTAGGATGAAATTTTTTAACAAGATCATATAGGCCGTTAACCTCCATAAGCTGTTTCTCATATTTTTTCTGGCTCAGGGAGTCTGCTATATCTAAAGTATTTCCTTCAGTAAACCATTCAGTTATGTCATTGTATGGATTTGCAGTTTTACTTTTTTTGGCTCTCTCGGGATCAGGGAAAAATCTGGCAAACAAAGTTTTAATTGCTTTACCAATAAGTGTATTTGCAACCTTTGCCGGGCCTTCCAATTCTCCTTCATAAACAAGCTCAATTTTGCCGGTTACAGATGGGATAATACCCACAAGATCAGAGAGTCTTACAAAGGTGCTTTTCTCTCCGCTTACCAACATTCTTCGCTCTGCGGTACTAATCAGATTCTCGTAGGCTGTAATTGTTAGCCTTGCTGATACTCCCGATTTTTGATCGATGAATTCACTTTTTCTGGCTTCAAATGCCACCTGTTCTATCAAGTCTTTTACTAAGCCGTCTACCTCAATATTTGCTTTTTGCTCTTCGGTTAGCTTGGCCTCCTGAAACGTGATCATTCTTGATATCTCGATGGTTTTAGGGTAGTGAGTCAAAATCTGACTCTCTATACGGTCTTTCAGAGGTGTTACAATTGAACCTCTATTGGTGTAATCTTCAGGATTTGCTGTAAATACAAACTGTACATCAAGTGGTAAACGTAGTTTAAAACCTCTTATCTGAATGTCTTTTTCCTGAAGCATATTAAATAATGCTACCTGTATACGCGCTTGCAGATCGGGCAGCTCATTAATTACAAAGATGCTCCTATGCGCTCTAGGTATTAAACCAAAGTGAATAACACGTTCATCGTTATAGGTCAATTTTAATGTAGCGGCTTTTATCGGGTCAACATCACCAATTAAATCGGCTACTGTTACATCCGGAGTAGCTAGCTTTTCAGTATATCTTTCGCTACGGTGTTGCCAGCTAATAGGAGTATTGTCCCCATGAATCATGATTTCATGTTTTGCATACCAGGAAATAGGGTTCAATGGGTCATCAAAAATCTCACTTCCACTTACATAAGGTATGTATTCATCTAAAAGATTTACCATTAATCTGGCAATACGTGTTTTTGCTTGTCCACGTAAACCCAATAGTAAAATATTGTGGCGAGATAGAATAGCTGTTTGCAGCTCAGGAATTACGGTTTCGTCATAACCTAAGATACCTTCAAACCCAGCATCCTTATTTTGAAGCTGAACAATCAGATTTTTACGAAGTTCGTCTTTTACGGATAACGATTTATAGCTTGAGGCCTTTAATTGGCCAAGTGTTGTTATGTTGTTGTAATCCATGTTTTATCTTTTCGAATTGAGCGTTAAGTACTTTATCTTACAGTTTTGCGTCGGTTCTTAATGTAATCTTCAAATATATACTCTCCAAGCCCGGTTAACGAGCTATAAAAGGCTCGCCCACCATTAATTTGCGTAAACTCCCTTACAAATTGTTGAAGGTAAGGATCCTGAGCTATCATAAATGTGGTGATTGGAATATTTAAGCGTTTGCATTGAGCCGCCATATTCAGCGTTTTATTAATTACCTTTCTATCAAGCCCCATACTGTTCTTATAGTATCTGCCATTCTCCTTTAAACAAGTAGGCTTGCCGTCAGTGATCATGAAGATTTGTTTGTTATGGGTCTTGCGGCGACGCAGTAAATCTGCGGCTAATTCTAAGCCGGCAAAGGTATTGGTATGGTAAGGTCCTACTTGTAAGTAGGGCAAATCCTTTATTGATATAGGCCATGCATCATTCCCAAATACCACTATATCTAGCGTGTCTTTAGGGTATCTTGTTTTGATAAGCTCAGCAAGAGCCATCGCCACCTTTTTGGCTGGAGTAATCCTATCTTCACCATATAAGATCATGGAGTGCGATATATCTATCATCAGCACCGTAGAAGTCAGGGTTTTATAGTCTTTTTCCTCTACTTCCAAATCTCGCTCTGTTAAAGTGAAGTTGGCTATACCATGGTTTATTTGAGCATTTTGAATGGATGCGGTAATGTCAATTTGATCTAAACTATCACCAAAAGTAAATTCCCTTCTGTCTGCATTTTTTTCTTCACCAATGCCAGAGATATTGGTATTGTGATTCCCTTTTCCGGCTTTTTTTAACTTGCCGAATATCTCTTCCAGGGCCGACTTGCGTATGGTCTGTTCAGTTTTTGCGGTTATGCTTAAGTCTCCATTGGCCGGGTTTTCTTTCAGATAACCTTTTTCTTTAAGGTCATCAATAAAGTCGCCCATCCCATATTCGTTATTTGTGAACTTGTATTTCTTGTCAAGCTCGTTCATCCATGCCAGTGTTTCTCCGGCATCACCCGCAGTGTAATTCAGTAGCTGGGTGAAAAGCTTAAGCAATTCATCAAAGCCACCTTTGGGTAGATCATCCGGCTGGAAATTAGAAAAATGGAAACCTCTCATATATTCATTATAAACGAATTATCGAAGGTAAAAGTTTGAGGTGTTAATAATGTTATCCAGTTGTAAAAATACCTCAGACAGAGATGTTTCGACAGCCTATTTAGGGCTGCCGTTTGCTAATGCTCTCTCAGCGCGTTTAATTGCTAAACGTTCTCTCCATTTTGCATAAGGAGCTTTAAAAGCCATTTTCAACATACTGTCTAAACCGCCTTTGATAGCCAGGTTAAATACACTCTGAGCTTTTCTGGTAATCGAAGCATCCCAAGCCCTCAAGCTTAGTGAGAAAGACCCATCAAGGTATTTCATCCAGTGCCACATACCAGTTGGCATAAACAAGGTATCTCCATGTTCAAGGAAAACCTCATAGCCCTCAACTCCTTTAAGCGCTGGGAATTTTTCAAAGTCAGGGTTGGCTACATCATAATCTTCTAACGCATAAGTAGCATTAGGAATACAGTATAAGCGTTTTTTCCATTTGTTGTCAAACAGAATAATGTGCTTTCTTCCGCCAAAATGAGTATGGAAAAGGTGAGGTAAATCTATATCGTAGTGTAAAAAAGTAACTGAGTTTGATCCTCCAAAGAACATTGCAGGCATACTTTCTATAAAGCCGCCCATCAAATCTTTCGGGATAACGATGTCATCAACCAGGCCGGGAACATGTTTAAAGAGATTGAAGAAAAAGATTCTTAGCTCAGTTGGCTTAGATTTAATAAGATCAAGATAGTCTCCGAATTTCATTTCGGCTACTGATGCATTAATAGGTTTTGATGGATCAGCTTTAGAGTTGTCCATTAAGCTAACTTTCAAATCACCACCTATTTCTTTTAAATAGTCGGTTGTCCATTTTTCTCTTGCCGGCCATGTTTTGGTCAGGCCTTTAATAATTAAAGGGCGTCTGGCATCTAAATAATTCTTCTTAAAATCAGCAGGGCTGATGCTCTCAACGGTATCTACCGGCTTTAAAATAAAACTCATAAGTTTTAATGATAAGATACTTGCTAACGACTAAATGCCTGTTTACCGACCTTATTTAAAGCAAACTTAGAGAAAAAAATCCTTGTCTACATAACCTCATTCTGAATTTATTTCTCTCTACATCTATCAAATCCTCGAAATAAATTGGGGATTGGTAGAAGTATTATTGAGGCTGTTGATTGACAAGCGCTTTATTGGCTCTTTTTATGGCAAGGTTTTCTTTCCATGTCATATATTTTTCCCGGAAATTAGCCTTCATGAAATCATCAAATTTTCGTTGAATGGTAAGGTTATATAAGCTTTTGGCCTTTACTGCTAATGATTTATCCCAGGCTCTTAGGCTAATAGAGAAAGAACCATCCAGGTATTTCATCCAATGCCAATAAGCTGTAGGCATAAAAAGAGTATCGCCATGTTCCAGAAAAGCCTCAACACCTTTAATACCTTTTAGGGCCGGAAACCTATCAAAATCAGGTTTTTCAACATCATAATCCTCAAGTGCATATGTAGCGTATGGGATTTGATAAAGCCGCTCTTTCCATTTGTTTTCAAAAAGGATTACGTGTTTGCGGCCGTTAAAATGGGTATGGAAAATATGAGCCAGATCTATATCATAGTGTAAAAAAGTTACTGAACCCTTTCCTCCAAAAAACATATTTGGGTAGCTGTCTAAAAAGTCTCCCATCAGTTCTTTAGGTGCACGATAGTCTTCAAGTAATTTAGGCGCTTGTTTAATAGGGTCAAATAAGAAAATACGCAGATCCGTAGGCGTGTTTCTGATTAGCTCAATATAATCCGCAAATTTCATTTCAGCTGCCGAAGCATTAATTGGCTTTGCAGGATCAGCTTTAGCACTGTCGTATAATGGAACAGTCCTGTCGCCAACCACAGTTTTCAATATAGTCTAAATTCCACTTTTGGTATGCCGGCCAGCTTTTCGACATGTTTTTTATGATAAGCGGCTTCCGGGCGTTCAGGTAGTTTTTTTCGAAATCCTCTTTGGAAATTTCATTAACGCTATCGATTGGTAATAAGTCAAACTTCATGTTAATTCAATATTAAGATGAAGCAAAATTATAGAAAACTGATCTGCAAGGGAATTACTGGAATTAAAAATTAAAAATCCCTGACAAAACAAAAAGCCGGTGCTTTTTCAATTACACCGGCCATCTCGATCACCACCCTAAAAGTCATCGAGATATGGAATTTTCAATGCTCTAACCATATGTACGATGAAAGTTTTCTATTGGATTGACTTATTTTAGAATAAGTTATATTTTGATTAATCTTTTTGACGTTTTAATTGTCATACCAATATAATCCAGCAAGATAACTATGAAAACACCTATAAAGATTTTCTTCTCATTTACAGTTGTCTTGTTGCTCGCTATCTTATTTTCTTCATTTCAGAAAGCGCCAATAACCTTAAAATTCAAGTTCCCTTATAAACAGGAGGGTTTAACCGAACGACAGGCCGCTGCACATCTTTTAAGCAGATTTACTTATGGCCCCAGAGCAGAAGATGTTGATCTTGTTCTGAAAACAGGTTTAGAGAAATGGTTTATACAGCAGTTGGATGGGAATGTGCAAGACGAGGAGCTTAATGCAATGCTAGTTCAATTTGACGATATCAATTTAACCAATACAGAAGTGGAAAATAAGTATCCTAGAGCTGCCAGAGTATTGCGGATGGCCATTAAAGATGGAACTATAGATAAAGATTCAGTAAATAAAGGAGATCAGGCCGCCTATAGAAAACAGATTAGAAATTACATGGAGATGAACGGCTTAAAACCTCAGCAAGAGTTGTACCGTCAGTTTATCAACCAAAAAATATTAAGAGCTACCTATACCAATAATCAATTGCGTGAATTGCTTACCGATTTCTGGTTCAATCACTTTAATGTTTCCATCACTAAAAATCAATGCGCATCATTTATTCCTGCTTTTGAGCGGGATGTAATCAGACCCAATGTGACAGGGGAATTTAGCAACCTGCTATTGGCCACAGCAAAATCTCCTGCAATGCTTATTTATCTGGATAATTTTACCAGCACCGGACAACCTGTTGCAGTTGGTCAAAAAGATTCGAAGCAAATGGAAAAAGGGATTGCAATTAAGAAGGTTAAGAAAATACAGCCAAAAAGAAAACAAGGAGGGTTAAATGAGAACTATGCCCGTGAGGTGATGGAATTGCATACTCTTGGTGTGGATGGGGGGTACACCCAAAATGACGTAACGCAGGCCGCAAGAGTATTAACAGGGTGGACTATAGCTCCAATGGGCGAAGATGGCTATGGTTCAGCAACAAAAAAACTAATGGACAAGATTGGAATTGACAGCCTCAAACAGAAAGGTTTTGTTCATCAGGGAGATTTCTTATTTGTGCCAACTAAACATGATAATGGAGAAAAAATAGTGCTCGGTAAGCGGTTTTCTGCAAATGGTGGATATGACGAGGGTGTTGCGCTATTAACCATGCTTGCCCGTCATTCTTCAACAGCAAAATTCATCTCAAAAAAAATAGCAACAAGATTTGTGAGCGACCAACCATCTCCAAAGCTGGTAGATAAAATGGCAAAAACGTTTATCAAAACCGAGGGAGATATAAAGCAGGTGCTGATTACTATGGTTTCTTCTCCTGAGTTTTGGAGAGCAGATGCGTTAAGAGAAAAAACCAAATCGCCCTTCGAACTTGCCATTAGTGCCGTACGCAGTTTAGATGCTAAAATTACGCAGCCGTATCAATTGTTTGGCTGGATTAATAAAATGGGGCAAAAGATGTACTATTATCAGGCACCTACCGGATATCCTGATAGAGGTCAATATTGGATAAATACGGGGTCATTATTAAATCGAATGAATTTTGGTTTGGCACTTGCATCACAACGCATCCCTGGAGTAAAAATAGATTTGGCAGCATTAAATAACAATCATGAACCTGAAAGTTCAGAAGCAGCATTAACAACATACAGTAAAATCATTATGCCGGAGCGTAATCTTGACGCTACGATAAAACGATTGAAGCCTATGCTTAAAGACCCGGATTTAGTTAAGAAAGTAGAAAGTGCAGCCGAAAAAAATGTGGTACCACAGACTGATAATACTACGGGTAATGAGGATGGAATGGCTGCCATTAAAAATGATAACGTCACCAAAAAGGATTCAAAGCTTGCTCAGGTAGTGGGTATAATCCTTGGCTCTCCTGAATTTCAACGTAAGTAAGTATTTAACTAAAATCATAAGCATGACATCAAGAAGAGGATTTTTAAAAGCGGGAGGACTGGCCTTATTCGGAATAGGAATGGGTGGAGTACCTGGTTTTCTAATCGATGCGGTTGCAGGGATAAAACAGCCTGGTCTTTTTGAAAGGAAGAAAATATTAGTTTGCATTTTTCAGCGCGGAGCGATGGATGGTTTAATGGCAGTTACACCATTTACGGATGAATATTTAAAAGCCGCACGGCCATCCTTGTTTATGTCAGCCGCTAAATCATCAGGCAATAATCCATTAATAGATCTGGATGGGCGATTTGGTTTACACCCTTCGATGAGTGCTTTTGAGAAGGTATTCAGAGAAGAAAGAATGGGAATAGTACATGGAATAGGCTCTCCAAACAATACTCGATCGCATTTTGATGCACAAGATTACATGGAGTCGGGCACGCCGTTTAAAAAGGGCACTGAAAGTGGTTGGTTAAATAGAGCAGTTGGGTTGCTTGGACATGATGGTGGAACATCTCTTCGGGGAGTTAGCTTAACTTCATCTTTGCCAAGATCGTTCTACGGAGATAATCCAGCTGTTGCGATCAGTAATCTGCAAGATTTTAACATTCAAATGAAAGGCAATATTGGTGGAGCTAACATGGCAGCGAAGAGTTTTGAAGATTTATACGATCAAACCTCTTCAGGATTATTAAAAGAAACCGGGAAAGAGAGTTTTGAAGCTATTAAAATGCTGCAAAAGACAAATGTGAAGGGGTACAAACCTGCCAACGGAGCTGTTTACCCAAACTCGGCTTTAGGAAATTCATTGAAACAAATTGCACAGCTCATTAAGATGAATGTAGGTATGGAAGTAGCATTTGCTGAATCCGGAGGCTGGGATACGCACTTTAATCAGGGCCGTGAAACTGGGATCTTTGCAAGAAATGTGAACGACTTAAGCGAAAGTATTATGGGCTTTTGGACAGATATGGGTACCATGCAGGATGACGTAACTGTCATGACCATGACAGAATTTGGGCGCACAGTAAAACAAAACGGAACAGGGGGGACAGATCATGGCAGGGCTTCCTGCAATTTTATTCTTGGAAATGGAGTAAATGGAGGGGTAGTTCATGGAATAGTAAATCCAATGGCAATTGAAAACCTTGAAGACGGAAGAGACCTTGCTGTTACCACAGATTTTAGAGCAGTATTTAGCGAAGTAGCCGACAGGCATTTGAAAATCAATAATGATAAAGTACTTTTTCCTGACTGGAATGGTACGAAAATAGGAGTAATGAGTTGATTTTTCTTATGTTAGATTCTTCTAATCGCTAGAAGCCAATTGGCATTGGATCCAAAAAAAAGTGATAATGAGAGCTATCATTACCACTTTTTTGTTTTTTTAAGATGTTAGGTTTTTAGTATGATGCATGCCTTATGGCAGTTTTTTGAAATCAATTTCAGGATGTTCTTTTCCTGATGCTTTCCTTTGCAAAGGAGTTTTTATGGGAGTGAAATCATTAAAGAAACCACAATTCTTTAAAAAGAATGATGAACCCTCTGCTCCTCCTGCATAATCTTTTCTGTAATTTTCTCTTGCAGTATTGTCAGCGGTAAATGTTGCTGCGGTAACTTCATGCCAGTTTCCTCCTGAATCAATAGCCCATTGATTTTTATAATTTGCCTTGCGCGATTGATCACCTGTTGATTGATCGAAGTTCTCTAAAAACGAGTGAAGTCCTTTTAAATATTCTCCAGATTTTGGACGCTCAAAACTAGCTACAAGTTGCCAGTTGTCTTTTTCAATATCTTTAAAATAAGCGGTGTAAATGGTTGTTTTTTTGTCCGCATTAGGTTGTGCTCTTATTAAAAAAGCATAACTCTTTCCTGCTTTCCAAGGATAAAGCATATAGCTTTGTCCACCAGAGCCCTCATTGCCAAACTCGCCTGTTTTAGTTGTACTGCCTTTTTTAAGTAATACTACCTTCATGCTATCAGGAATAGATTTAGGATCATCAGTAGAGAATGGACTCCAGATAGAGAATAATACCCTACGTTCCGTTGGTGAGTTTACCTGCATCCCGAAATATCCACCACTAAATCCATTCGACATGAAGTAAGTTCCCTGTTTATCTTCGCCCACAGGAACCTGAATTTCATTATAAAACCATTCTGTATTGTTTTCTGCTTCAACAGGTATTTTGTATCCTAAATGAACTGATGGTCCTCTGTGACCCCAGTAAAAGTAATTGCCTTCGTTGTTCTTAACATATGCTGCACCTTTTAGAAGGTCAGTTCCGCTAACTAAAAGATCAGACACCTCTGCAAAAACGCCACCGGTTTTCGATAACCCTTTCAATTCTACTTTTACATAGCCCGGTTTTTTAATATTAATACTTCCGATTTTAACAACGGCTGAGCCGAGGTTCTCTACCTCTTTAACAAGCGTAGTGCCTTCTGCTGTTAAACTTATTTTACTTTTCCCTTCTGGAACACTCAGTTTTAGTGCTAGTTCAGCAGTTCCTGCAGCTTCGGTTCTAAAGTAAATGGTAATTACATCGCTAGCGGCCGACCAATTGATAATACCGTCATTTTTAATCTTTGCAGTAGCGTTTTCGTTTACCCAGCCATTGCCGCCAAGCGGTATGGTAATGGTTTCTGGTTCTGCAGTATCTTTTGTTTTGGCCAGGCAAATGGTGCTAAGCAAAAATTGAAATGTGAGCAGAAACAATGTGGTTCTTTTGGTGTTCATTTATGTGTAGTTTGTGTTATAAATTAAATGTATGAAAACGATAATAAAAACATTAAACTAAAATTAAGTCAAACGTTTGCGCTACTGTTTTAGCCAAAATATATTTAGGTTCGACAGCAGATAATACAATCTAACTATTCAAATGAAAACTTTTTTTACAACCCTATCTCTAGTATTGGCCACTTCGGCAGTATTCGGGCAGCAATTACCTGCTGAATTGCAAACACCGGAAGTGGTTTCTGTAAACAGAATGCCAATGCGAGCCTCTGCTTTTGCGTTTGAGAACAAGGAACTGGCTTCTAAAAGAGAGAAAGAGAAATCTAACTACTTTTTAACGCTAAATGGTCAATGGAAATTTAATTGGGTACAGGATCCGCGCAATCGACCGGATGATTTTTTTAAAACAGATTTTGACGATAGCAAATGGGATAACTTTAAAGTTCCTGCCAATTGGGAAACTAACGGATATGGGTTACCTATCTACGTAAATCAACCCTACGAATTTGCAGGTCGTAAAAATACCGGAGCTAAAATGAATCCTCCGTTTGATATTCCTGTCGATAATAATCCGGTAGGATCTTATCGTAAAAAAATTACCATACCTAAAAATTGGGATGGCAGACAAATATTCATTCATCTTGGAGCCGTAAAATCAGCCTTCTATATTTGGGTTAATGGTAAAAAAGTAGGGTATAGTGAAGATAGCAAGCTTGCCGCAGAATTTGATATCACAAAATATGTAAAACCTGGAGAAAATCTGGTTGCCTTGCAGGTGTACCGCTGGAGTGATGGAAGTTATCTTGAGTGCCAGGATATGTGGCGCATATCAGGAATAGAGCGCGATGTTTATCTGTATTCCACTCCAAAATTGGACATAAGAGATTTCAAAGCGATAGCTACGCTCGATAAATCCTATAAAAATGGATTACTTTCTTTTACAGCTGAAATAAACAATTATAGAATAGACAAGAAAACGGATCATAGTAAGCCAGATACCTTTGCTGTTGAATTGAACTTAGTAGACCCTAAAGGAAAATCTGTTTATAAAGAAGAAACGACAAACGTAAATACAGTTCTTGGGAATTATAAAAGTACGGTTAGTTTTATTACCCAAGTAGATAATGTTACTGCATGGTCGGCAGAAACGCCAAACCTTTACACTCTTTTTATCACTCTAAAAGACAAAAAAGGAGCGGTATTAGAAGTTATTCCTCAAAGAATCGGTTTCCGTACAGTTGAACTTGTAAATAATAATTTCCTGGTAAACGGTAAAAGAGTGTTCTTTAAAGGGGTTAACCGCCATGAGCACAACGCCACACAGGGGCATACCCTTACCCATGCCGATATGCGAAAAGATATGGAGATGATGAAAAAACTGAACGTAAATTCAGTCAGGCATTCTCATTATCCTCCAGATCCGTATTGGATGGAGTTATGCGATGAGTATGGTCTTTATGTTGTTGATGAGGCAAATATAGAATCTCATGGTCGTTATTATGATCTTGCGTATACGCTTGGTAATGATAAGCAGTGGAGAATACCTCATTTGGAACGTATTAAAAGAATGTATGAGCGCGATAAAAATCATTCATCGGTAATTACATGGTCGTTAGGTAACGAAGCAGGTAATGGTTCAAATTTTTATGAGGGTTATGACTGGTTAAAATCAAACGATATCAGACCTGTACAATATGAGCGTGCAGAAGAGGATTACAATACAGATATGATTGTACCCCAATATCCGGATCCGAACTGGCTTAAAGAGTATGCAAACAGCAAACCGAACAGACCACTTATTATGAGTGAGTTTGCGCATATTATGGGCAACAGTTTAGGCAATTTTAAAGAGTATTGGGACGTGATAGAGAGTCAGCCTAATTTACAGGGCGGTTTTATCTGGGAATGGATTGATCAGGCAATTGACACTGTGAAAAATGGTAAACGCATCAATGCTTATGGTGGAGATTTCCCATTAAGTGGTCCGGTTAATCAGGATTTTAGTGATAACGATTTCTGTGTAAAAGGGGTGGTTACCAACTACAGAGGAATGACACCTATGGCGGTTGAGGTAAAAAAGGTGTATCAGTACATCAAAACAGCTTACAAAGGTGCCAATAGCATCAACATCAATAACTCTTATTTCTTTAAAAACCTGGATAACGTTGGGCTTGTTTGGGAGCTTCTTGAGAACGGAAAGGTTATAGAAAAAGGAAGTGTAAATACTTTAAATATTGAGCCTAGAACAGAAAAGGAGATTAGTTTGCCTATTAAAACTAAGGCTAAGGGCGGCGCAGAGTACTTCTTAAATGTTTACTATAATCTTAAACAGGAAGAACCATTTTTAGCTGCCGGATACAATATAGCAGCCGAACAATTTGTATGGAGTGGATCAGCTAAACCGCTTACAATAGCAACAGTTAATGGCAAGTTGTCTATTGAAAAAGAGTCTGGTAAAACTCTTATAAAGGGCAAAGACTTTTCTGTATCATTTGATATGGCAAATGGTATTATGAACGGTTACAGTGTTAAAGGTACTCAATTGCTTAGCGAAGGACCAACTCCTGCATTTTGGCGCGCACCTACAGATAACGATATCGGTGCAGGCTTTAACAGTAGCTTAAGGAAATGGCGCAGTGCTTATACAGAAGGTAAATTAAGCTTGGGTGATGTTAAGCAAGATGCATCTGGTGATGTGACTGCCACTTTCACAAAAGAATTGATAAATGGTGATGCTAGTGTAACACAAATATTTACCATCAAAGCTGACGGTACAGTTAAAGTTGACAATAGATTTACTGCCAACAAAGGGAAATATCCATTAATGCAACGCATTGGGAATGATTTACAATTGAACAAAGAGTTTAAGAATATACAATTCTATGGTCGTGGACCAGGAGAGAACTATTGGGATCGTAAAACAGGTTCGTTTATTGGTTTGTATAGCCAGACTGTTGATGAACAATATTTCCCATATGCCCGTCCGCAGGAAAGTGGCAACAAAACAGATGTGCGCTGGGTAAACTTTACAGATAAAAACGGAAAAGGATTAAGCTTCGGTATGGCGGATAGTTTATTGAACTTCTCTGCACTTCCGTATTCATTAAATGATCTTGATCCTGAAGAGGAGAAACAGCAATACCATTCGGGAGAGTTGATAAAACGTGATAAAATTTACATGCACATGGATCTGATTCAAAGTGGTGTTCAAGGAATTGACAGTTGGGGCTCTATGCCATTACAGGAATACAGAGTTCCTTTTGTAGAGCATGAGTATTCTTACTGGATAAAACCGATAAAATAGTAAAAGCAAAAAGGAGCATAGATAAATGCTCCTTTTTGCTTTTATATTGAAATGATTGCGCAAACGTTTGCAATTTTGAGCCTTTACAAGCCACATTCATTTTATCAGGTAACTTTCGCTGTTCTAAGGTATTTAGAGAACCTTAAAGGGAAAAATCTTTTAAACAAAACGCCCTTCACCTCTTTGCCTCCAATATAAACTTCCTCTTTCTTAGCTTTAACCGCTTGAACGATCTGTTTTGCACATTCTTCTGCCGACATGCCATTTTCCTGTGCGCTGTCCATAATGCCTTGAGGGCTACCATCTGCTGTTAAAGCATTAAGCGTAACTTTGGTTTTGATGAACCCTGGGCATATAATGGTAATGTTTATTTTCTTGTCATATACTTCTGACCGAAGTGAGTCAAAATATCCATGTAAGGCATGTTTAGAAGCAGAATAAGCAGAGCGCATTCTTGTTCCAAACTTTCCTACGAGGCTACTTATGCAAACAATATTACCGCCTCCATTTGCAATCATATTGGGTAGTACAGCTTTGCTTAGAATGGTTGTTCCCCAAAAATTAACATTCATTAATCGTTGCTCAGTTGCAAGATCGGTCTCTATTGCTAATCCACGTTGACTAATCCCGCCACTATTGATTAAAATATCAATGCGACCATAGATGCGGATGGCCTCTTCGGCTTTGCCACTTAAGGAAGCTGTATTTTCAAGATCTATTGGCAATACATGAATGTTTACAGGGTTTTTGCAGGTAGTTTTAACTCTGTATAGCTCATCGCGATTGCGCGAGGATATGATTAGTCTTGCACCTGCTTTATTGTATTCATAAACCAAGGCTTCACCAATCCCCGATGATGCTCCGGTAATCCAAACAACTTTATTATTCATTACTTAATATTTAAGGTGATCATCTTCTGTTATAAATAACTCAGATGCGATATGATCTGCAAATAATTTTCCATCCGAAGTTAAAATAAGGTGGCTATCCTGATTCTTCAGCCAGTTTTTTTCAATAAAAGGCTTTATGTTTTTTAGGGTATCTGTTAAAAATACTTTGCCAAAATCAGACTCAATTTTATTTAAACTGGTACCCCACATTGTTCTTAGTGAAGTCATAATATATTCATTAAACCTATCGTAAAGGCTAAGTTCTTCGATGGTTTCAGCCAGCTTTCCTGCTTGTAACTCACTTAAGTAAGCAGCATTATTTGCGATATTAAGATATCGTGTTGTACCACTAAAACCATGAGCAGATGGCCCTATGCCCAAATAAGGGGTCCCGCGCCAGTAATTGGTATTATGGACGGCATATTTGCCTGGTTTGCTGAAGTTAGAAATTTCATAATGCTCAAAGCCGCCTTCTTTTAATTTATCAATAAGCGTGATAAATTGTGAGGCACTTTGTTCATCGTTAACGGGAGTTTGTTTGCCTTTTTTTATCGCACTTGCGAGAGCGGTACGTGGCTCAACGGTTAATGAATATGCCGAAATGTGTGGCGTTTGGAATTCAATGGCTTTATTAATATTGCTCAGCCATTTGTTGTCGGTTAATAGTGGATAACCATAAATAAGGTCGATGCTCAAGTTCTCAAAACCTGCATCCTGGCTACGTTTAATACAGGTTTCGGCTTCTCCGGCATTGTGAGCTCTGTTCATCCAGATTAGGTCTTCATCAAAAAACGATTGTATTCCAATGCTGAATCTGTTAATAGGTAGTTGCCTTAATTCGCTTATTTTTTTAGCATCAAGATCATCAGGATTGGCCTCTATGGTAATTTCGGCGTCCGATGAAACAGAGAAGTGCTTGGTTATGGTATTAAATATTTTCTCAAACCCTTTTGATGGAAGTACCGATGGGGTTCCACCTCCAAAATAAATGGTGCCAACCTGGTCTGTTATTCTGGGTTTTTTGCGAATAATTTCCTCGCATATGGCGTCAGTCATTTCATCTACATACTTTAATGAGGTGCTGAAATGAAAGTCGCAGTAAGTGCAGGCCTTCTTGCAAAATGGAATATGTATATAAATGCCGGACATCCGGCAAAAATAAGGTATAAAAATGACTTGTGTGCAGAAGATAATGTCTTTAGTCAGAAATATGGAGGCCATAAGGAGCTGATCCGATTAAACCCGAAGAGACACCATTTTGAGATTATAGAGAGATTTTTTTAGTAAAATGATCTACGACGATTCCTCTCATTCTTTATATTTTTATTGCCTTTAACATGGATATTCCGTATTTTTGTTAAACAGTGTAGGAAAGAAAGATTATGTATTTTGGTGACTATAAAAATTTTCCTGATGTAACCCTTAATCCAAAATTGCTCTGGGAGTTTAACCTCAGTGATTTTGATTATAACGAAATGCGTGATGTAGTTGTTCAAAGGGTAATTGAGCGAGGATGGCCAAAAGACTGGTATTTTATATTAAACAAATATGGGGTCGCGGGGGTAAAATTGGCCATTAAAAATTTGGCTTATCTGAATGATAAAGATATGAGCTTTGTAAGCCATCAGTTTAATATACCCATAACTTCAATGAAATGCTACGAAAAGAAACAGTCAGTGAATCTACACTGGAACTCCTAAACACTTTAATGAATGATGAATTGCTGAAGGCTTTTTTCCTGGTCGGCGGAACGGCTTTGTCTTTGCAAATTGGCCATCGGATAAGCATTGATCTGGATTTGTTTACTATAGCTTCATTTGATGACAACCAGATGCTGTCTGATTTGGAAGATAAGTACAAATTTCAGTTGGATTATCAATCTAAAAATACCCTTAAGGGAGAAATTAGTGGGGTTAAAGTTGATCTTATTACACACAATTATCCATTGGTTAAACCATTATTAAACTTTGATAGTGTGCGCATGGCTTCTCCTGATGATATTGCTGCAATGAAACTTAATGCCATTTCTGGTAATGGAACGAGATTAAAGGACTTCATTGATATTGCATATCTTTCTTCTTTCATGACACTATCACAAATGGTAGATGCTTATGAGGAGAAATATTCATCAAGAAATCCCGCTATGGTGATTAAAGCACTAGATTATCATAGGGACATTAATTTTAATGAGCCTATTGAAATGATTGACGGTAAATATAAGTGGAAGGATATCGAGCAGAGGTTAGGACAAATGACTTTGCATCCTACAAAGGTTTTCACTCAAATCTATGAATTAAAGCAGCGGGACCAAAAGCAATCCCGAAATCGTGGGCTGAGCAGATAATTATGCCCCTCGTGCATTTGCGATCTACGAAACCGAGATTTCACTTTAGTATTTACAGATAGAATTTACATCCTCAGATGTAGTGTTTGTGTTACTTATTTGTTGTTTTGTCGGTGTAATGTGTTGATTATAAGATGTTAATTCTATTCCGGACATCTGGCAAAAATAAGGTATAAAAATGACTTGTGTGCAGAAGGTAATGTCTTTAGTCAGAAATATGGAGGCCATAAGGAGCTGATCCGATTAAACCCGAAGAGAGGCCATTTTGAGATTATAGAGAGATTGATTTAGTAAAATCAGTCTACGATGACCCCTCTCATTTTTTACATATGATAAAATGATAAGGAAATTCTATCTTAGTTAAGTTCAATCAAAAAGACTAAACGGGTCGGAATTAACTATTGTGAAGAAACGTTATCGTCATTTGTCGTGCAAGGGGATGTTTTAGTAGTAGTTCAGGTTATTTCATCAGATAAGGGTTGTAATGAAAAAAATTATAGGGTTCGCTTTTTTTATTTGTATAGTTATAGCCAATGCTTATGGTCAGCAGGCTGCCAGTGTCCGTGAATATAATAAGGCATTTAAGACCTATCCCTTTTCAGATCCTAATCCAATTCCGGCATTTACCCATATTTATCCTTACTTCCGATACGATGGGTTTACCGATAAACCCGTGCAAAAAGAATGGAAAGTTATTGAACTGGAAAACGCTTATTTAAAACTCACCATATTACCAGAGATTGGCGGAAAGATATGGTCGGCCATCGAAAAATCGACAGGAAAATCTTTCGTTTACGATAACCATGTGGTAAAATTTAGGGATATAGCGATGCGGGGGCCCTGGACCAGCGGAGGGATTGAGCCTAATTATGGTATTATGGGGCATACGCCCAACACAGCAACACCGGTGAACTACATCACTAGAAAAAATGATGATGGGAGCGTAAGCTGCTTTATAGGTGTCCTAGATCTGTTAACGCGGACAAATTGGACAATGGAAATTAACCTGCCCAGAGATAAATCCTATTTCACAACAAAGTCCTTTTGGTTTAATTCAACCGCTATTGAGCAGCCCTACTACCATTGGATGAATACCGGGATAAAAGTGAGCGGAAACTTAGAGTACGTTTATCCAGGCACCCATTATCTTGGGCATGAGGGGGAGCATAGCGACTGGCCGATAAATAAAGAAAACGGCAAAGACATTTCCTTTTATGAGAACAATAATTTTGGAGGTTATAAATCATACCATGTGTTTGGCAAATACACTGATTTTTTTGGTGCTTACTGGCACGATGACGATTTTGGAATAGCAAGATACTCTGGTCATGATGACAAGGCAGGTAAGAAGATATGGATATGGGGACTCTCAGAACAGGGCATGATATGGGAGAAACTATTAACGGATACAGATGGTCAATATTCCGAAATCCAATCTGGAAGATTATTCAATCAAACTGCGGACAAGAGTACCTTTACACCATTTAAACTTAAGAGTTTTTCGCCAGGTGCTACTGATTTATGGACAGAATATTGGTATCCTGTTTTAAAGACAAAAGGTTTTGTGAAAGCCAACGAATATGGGGCATTGAATGTAAGGTATGAAAAAGGCTGGTTGAAAATTTATTTTAGCCCTGTGCAGCAGATTTCAGATACCTTAAAAATAAGATGGGCAGGAAAAAATATTTATGAGAAAAAAATGGAGATAGCACCGCCCAGAACTTTCACCGATTCGATAAAAATGGATGTAGATCCCGGAGATCTGGTATATTCCTTAGGGGATAATAAGCTGATTTACGAGTCCAAGCCTGATGCCTATGATCTGGGCCGCCCCCTTGAATCGCCAAAAGATTTTGACTGGAGCTCAGGTTATGGCCTCTATATTCAGGGCAGGGCGCTAATGGACCAGAAAATGTATGCTCCTGCAGAAGAAAAGTTAAAGGCATCATTAAGTAAAGACCCTAATTTTTTACCTGCATTGGTTAAAATGGCGGAGTTAATGTACCGCAATATGCGGTATGCCGAAGCTTTAAAACTGATTAAGAAAGCATTGAGTATTGATACGAATGATGGTGCCGCTAATTATTATTATGGTATAATCAATGAGCAGCTGGGGAATGTGATTGATGCCAAAGATGGCTTTGATATCGCCAGCTTGTCTATGGAGTACAGGAGTGCAGCATATAACGGATTATGTAAGTTATACCTGGTTGAAAAAAACTGGAACAAAGCATTGGAATTTGCCGGCAAAGCCATTGATTTTAACCGGTTCGATATTGCAGCCTTACAGATGCAGGCTATTGCTCACCGCTATCAAAATAAGAATGCCAATCAGGTGTTAGAGACCATTCTGTCTTTTGATCCGCTTAATCATTTCGCACGTTTCGAAAAATATCTGGCAAAGCCGTCAGAAGAAAATAGAACGGCATTCACTTCAATGATAAGAGATGAGCAGCCAAGTGAAACCTTTTTAGAATTGGCTGTTAACTATTACAAGAACGGCTGTTATGATGAAAGTGAAAAAGTATTGAGATTGGCGCCAACAAACGCTTTAGTGAATTATTGGCTTGCGTTTATGCAGCATAAGAAAGGTCAATCGTACTCTCCGATTTTAGCGCAGGCAGACGCTACCTCTCCGGCATTTGTATTCCCATTCCGATCAGAAGACCATGAAATATTGTTATGGGCAACACAAAACAGCAAAAGCTGGAAACCAAAATATTACCTTGCCCTGTTGTATAAAAACAGGAATAGTATAGCTGAGAGTAAAAAGTTGTTTACCGCATGCGGCGATCAACCAGATTTTGCTCCTTTTTATGCAGCGCGCGCAGCAATGCTAATGGGGAACTCAGATTTAGCAGATCTTAAAAAGGCAATTGTATTAGACAAAAATGACTGGCGCTATATCAAACTATTAAGTGAATATTATATTAGCCATAAGCAGAATGCATTAGCGGTAATCGAGCCTTATTATAATGTACACAAAGAGAATTATATCATCGGAATGCTGTATGCAAAAGCGCTGTTGCTCAATAAGGATTATCGAAAATGCGCTGAACTTTTAGCAAAAATCAATATCTTGCCATTTGAGGGGGCTACGATTGGGCGCGAACTATATCGGGAGGCAGTACTCATGCAGGCAATTGAAAGGATGCGACAGAAAGATTATAGCACTGCACTAACCTTAATTGGAGAGGCGAAGAATTGGCCATTGAACTTGGGAGTAGGTAAACCATACCCAGAAAATCTGGATGAGCGCTTAGAAGATTGGATGGGTTATATGTGCTTTAAGCAAATGGGAAAAAATAAAGCTGCACAAGAGTCTTTGCAAAAGATTATTCAGTTCAAATCTAAAACAGCGAATAATTTTATCGCTTCGAATCATCTAGTAACGGCATGGTCTTTAGAAAAACTTGGAAAAAGAGCAGAGGCCAGCAAATGGCTGAGGGAGCAGATTAAACAATATCCCGACAATAAGATATTAAAATGGTGTCTGCAGGTATTCGAAAATGAACGATTGCCGAAAACTGACATAGATGACGCTGGAGTACGCTTATCGGAGAAGCTAAAACAGTTTAAATAAGTCTAATCATACCGAGGCGATAGGGCTTATTGACTTTTTGCAATTGTTAGAAAAAGTAGGTTAACCTTAAGGAATCGAAAATAACCTTAAAATTTTGTGTATATCCCTAGGGTTCTATGTCTCTTGTCATTTTTAGCAGAAGTGTAAATATCTCTGAAAATGCTATTTTCTTGTGATTCTGATGATATTTTGTGTTACTGATTTTGTTGATATTCAGAGTTTTGTTGTGTTTCGCAGAGAAAAGCAAAGGTAATTGAAAATGTAGGTTTTCGATACCCAATCTTCATCTGCTCCTAAGACTCTTTAACAATAAATTTAGTAGCTGATTTGCAAAGATGTTCTATTGAAAGGCTGCCATCACTTTTTGATTTTATGTTCTTAACTATGCCATTTATGGATAAATGATAACTTTTGTCGGGTTGCAATCTTTTGATGGTAAATTGGTACTTATCAGGCGAGGTAATCGTCCATGCAAATGCATTGGTTTCCCATGAATTGACTACCATGTTAATACTACGGTTACTGGTAGCACTAATCTGAAGCGTAATAGTTTCTTCGTTATTAGGGTAATAGGTAAGGGTGTTTCCTGTTTTATTTGCGCCAAAACTTTCTTTACTTTTTATGGAAAAACCAGAGGAACGCATTAAATAGTCGTTAACACTTAGCTCTAAATTATAAACTGTGTTGCGGTTTGTGTAAGAGAATTTTGTCCCGTTTAGGGTACTACTCATATTCGGTTCCAAACCCATTCTGTTCCATTTTGGGCGGATTCCGTAGATATCCCTATACAGAGCCGTTACGCTTGTACTTATGCCGGCCAAGATATCATCCCCTAATCCAAGTTGGGTAGTTCTGCTATACCGCTGTGAAGAAAGTCCGTCTTTTTTATATTGATGCAGGAGATTGTTAATGTACTTGAGCGCAATGGCTTTGTCGTAATTTGCATAAGCCCTCACGCCGAGGTATCCCCAGGTGGGAAATATATCGCCATTCTCATATTTTGGAAAAGGCCAGTTCCCTTCACTCACCTCTTCTCTTTTGAAAGAATCAAAACACAATGGCCAGTGGAAAAGATTTTCAGCCGCAGATCTCTGCTCTATCTGATCAAGGATCATGGCTGTTCTTTTTGGATCATCACATATCCCAAATGCAATGGCTGCAAAGTTTACAGGAGTAACCAGGTTATCGCCATGTACAGAACCATCTTTATCTCGCCAGTATACATATTGCTTTTTGGTCGGCGACCAGAAACCGCCTTCTTCAATCGTCTTGTTAAATGCAGTTTTTAAACGCAAAGCTACTTTCGAATAGTAGTCTGCTTTCTGCTGGTTACCCAATACCTTTTCACATTTCGACCACAGTGTTAATGCCTCATATAATTGAGCGTTTACAAAAGAGTTTTCAAAACTTGCCCATACAATATCTAACCAATCGCTGGCTTTTTGATCTGCAATGCCATTGTTCATCATCTCAAAAATGCCATTGTTATTCGAGTCGCGTTTGATCAGCCAATCCAAAGCCTTTTCACAACTCAATTGGTGAGAACGCAACCAATCAATATTCCCATTCAGATCAAATTGTTCGCTGGCATTAATTACATAGCCTGTTTGAGAATCTATGGTATAGCCCCACATTGCCTCATAATATCCTGTTTTGGGATTGTATGTGCCGGGAATCTCATCGCCTGCTGCATTATGCCAGCGAGATAAAACACGGCCATCGCTAAGCATGGCCAGATCACGTTCCTGATCAAGTGTTGACGACATGTTTTTTGTGTAGTTCTGGTCGTTAACTGCCATTCCTATCTGGGCAAAGAAAGGCTCGTGCAAGCATTTCCAGTTGGTTAGCCAGCCATTTGCACCTATTATATTATTGTCTACTACACCATACCGTCCGGTTGTATTTAGTAGCTCGCGTACCGCGATAGCGTCAATACCGGGTAGTGTTCCTCTCGAATATTCACGATTATAATCCACATATTGCAATTCGAAACTTGCTTTTGTTTTGCCTTTTCTTACTTCAAAAGGAGCAAATACATCAGCCCTTTGTGAAACGAACCTACTTAAATCATAGCGCTGTTTTAATTGAGTCTCGGTTACCAGCTGCGTACAGGTGAATTCATTTTTATTGCTGTGCGAATATTTTGTTGCGATCTCTTTGTCTGTCTTTGCAGTAATCTTTAATGCGTCGCCGGAGTTGGCATTCCAGAATGTTACTCCGCCAGTATGGACCCCATAAGTGTCATTTACCTGCTTAAGGTATTTGCACCAAATCATACCTCCATTATCTATAATTCCACCTTTCCAAACTGATAGATCGGCAAAGTTCCACTTAGGGAAGGCCATCTCTTCGAGATTGACCGTGTTGTTGTACTCACGGGTGATATCCCAAATTATTTTGTTGCCCTTCAGTTTAAAATCCCATACTTCCTTAACTGAAATAGCATCATTTCCGTAATTAATACCGTTTAACACTAACCCGTTTGTATTCTTGGTTACGGTTATCCGACTGTTAGGGTCGCTAGAGGAAAAGGTAGCCTTGTTAGTTCTGATTCCGGTATAAGCTCCGGAAGAGGATAATACATTTTTGCCATTTAAACTCAATTTTTTAATTACGCAGCCATTCGAATAGTCGATTGTAATCGATGTTTTCTTGTCGGGAACAGTGATGGTAATGGTTTTAGTCTTAAGGTTATGTTTAATGTCATTATTACCTCCTCCAAAAGAAGAACAAGTATTATAAAAGAAAAATAGAAAAGCAGAAAGTAAGAGGGGGAATTTCATAATGAGTGTATTATCGGAGTATGCATCAAAGCTAAATCGAAATTAAAATAGGGCTTTTATAGTAAAGAACATTTTCTTTATACTTTTTGATATATGTGGAGGGCATACAGAACAGTACAGGATGGTTAAGGATTTCATAATATTAAATTTGTGGTCATCGTTTAACCAAATATTTTCATATTCAAAAGCACCTTTTGATAGTTTCATAATCAATGAAAACCAATTACACACTAATGAAAACCGGCTTACTATTTTTACTTTGTTTCCTTGCAAGTGTATTTAGCCCACTGGCCGGCTATACAACGGAAAAGCCAAAACCTAAGATCATTAATATAGTAAATTTTATACGTTTGCTTGAACCCAGAGATCCAAAGATCACTGAAGACGTGTTATATCAAACCGTAGTTAAGCAAGTTGAGATGATGAAAGAATACCATTTGGGAGGTACTTTTTTATTGCAATATGATGCGCTAATGGACAGCCGCTATCAAAAACTGTTAAAAAGCTTACCCAAAGATTCTTTTGAAATTGGTGCCTGGTGGGAAATTCCACAACCAATGGTAGAGAAAGCAGGACTCAAATGGCGTGGTCGCTATCCTTGGGATTGGCATGCAGATATCGGGTTTTCTACAGGATATACGCCTGAAGAACGCGAGAAACTGGCCGATGTGTACATGGCAGATTTTAAAAGTATTTTTGGTTACTACCCTAAGTCGGTAGGTTCATGGTTTATCGATTCTCATACCTTAAATTATTTGTACGAAAAATACCACATCATAGCATCCAGCAATTGCAAAGATCAGGTGGGTACAGATGGCTATACTTTGTGGGGTGGGTATTGGAATCAGGCTTATTACCCAAGCAAAATAAACTCTTACATGCCAGCGCAAAATCAAAAGAATCAATTGCCGGTTCCAATTTTCAGAATGCTTGGTAGTGATCCGATCCGCCAGTACGATAATGGGCTAGGCACCGACAGACAAGGTGTAATAACCCTGGAGCCTGTATATCCCGATGCAGGAGGTGATGCTACATGGGTAAGCTGGTTCTTTAAAGAATTTGTTGAAGGAGAATCTATGGAGTTTGCCTATACCCAGGCAGGTCAGGAGAATTCATTTACATGGGATGCAATGTCTAAAGGATTTCAAATTCAGTTGCCATTAATTGCTAAACTTAGAGATGAGAAAAAAGTAAAAGTGGAAACACTGGCAGAATCCGGACAATGGTTTAAAGACAATTACAAGGTTACTCCGGCAACATCTGTTACTGTAAATAATGATCTGGCAGGCAGCAACCGTAAAACAGTTTGGTTCAACAGCAGGTTTTATCGTGTTAATTTATTGTGGGAAAATGGGACGTTAAATTTCCGTGATATTCATATTTTTAATGAGGAGTTCCCATCAGTTTATACCAAGAACAAAGCAACGTCTAATGAATGTGCTTTTTTTACGCTTCCATTTGTAGACGGCTATATCTGGAGTAAACCTGGAATTATTGCAGGTATGCGCTTTAAAGCTTTGATAGACGGGAAAGAAGTATTACTTGAAGGTGGTGCCCCAGTTGTAGAAAGCCCGGCTATAGGAAAATTGCATGTAGTTTGGCCATTAAGTATAGAAGGTGCTTCACTGGTAATGGATATTGATGAAAAACAAATGAAGCTAAGCGTAAAAGGAGGAAAGCCTATTGATTGGTTTTTAGATATGACTGCTGCGGAAAACGCGGTGCTCCCTTTTAAAGCAATCAATGTTAATAAAATTGATTGCCAGTTTGAGGGAATGGACTATTCTATTAAAGCCATTAAAGGTTCTTTTAGTAAGCCTAATGATAAAACAGTTTTCAGGATAAACCCGAATAAGAATGTTGTTCAGGTTGATTTTTCTGGTAAAAATTAAAGAGATCTGATCGTATGCAAAATTTTATAAGACGTATTTTAGTAGTATTGTTAGTGTCTGGTGGATTCATTGGACATGCTCAAACTGTAACTACAGCTTCGTTGCTTAAAGAAATGACTGATTTTAATACCGTCACTTATTGGCCCGAGCCTTATTACAGCGCTGGTCAGGCCAGCAGTTACGACCGCCATTCTATCTCTCCCGATAAACCAGGATGGTTTGCTAATGGTGATAACTCACAATTTCTACGGGTTGAGCAAAAGGATGGTCATAAAGAATATGTAATGTTAGATGAAAAGGGACCAGGTGCATTAGTGCGTTTCTGGATAACCACCTTTAAAAGAGCCGGCAAATTGAGAATTTATTTTGATAATAACCCAACGCCGGAAATTCTTATACCATCTTACGATCTGATGAAGATTGACCTAAAGCCCGGCCCGGCTTTATTGATTCCACATTCCAGTTATCAACCTTTAGAAAAGGGAGGTAGCACACTTTATTTGCCAATGCCTTACGCCAAACATTGTAAGGTTACCTGGGAAGATGCCGAGCCCGAAATTAAAGAACCAAGGTACTATCAAATCAATTTCAGAAAATATGCTTCGAATACAACTGTCAGGACATTCAGCATAAAAGAGACTCGGAATTTAGCGGGTTTAATTGAAAAGGTTAATGCACAGTTATTAAATCCAGTAAACATTACAAGGGGAAAGCAATCTTTAATAAACCAGACCATTTTGCCAAAACATACGGCATCTGTAAACTTACCTAAAGGATCCAATGCAGTTAAGTTTTTAAGTATAGAGGTTTCAAGTAAAGATAATAGTAGTCTGGAGAAGCTATTGAGGTCAACGATACTTAAGATCAAGTTTGATGGTGAGGAAAGTGTGAAATGCCCAATAGGTGATTTTTCGGGATCTGGAGTAGGTGGGAAGCCTCTTCAAAGCTGGTATAGAACTGTTACTGCAGAGGGAAAAATTATATCCCGATGGACAATGCCTTACCAAAAATCTGCTACAATATCATTGGAAAACGAAGGTGACGAATCGGTATCGATAACCTTAAAAGCAGTTAGCCAACCGTATTCATGGAGCAGTAGTAGCATGTATTTTAATGCTTCGTGGAAGTTTTCGGAAAAAGTGCCTATAAAAAAATGGGATGGAACAGGAGCGATTGAGTGGCAGCTTAATAAGATTAAAGGCAAGGGTGTTTTCTTAGGAGATAGCTTTGCAGTTTACAATCACATGCATACCTGGTATGGAGAGGGGGACCAGAAGTTATATGTAGATGGAGAAACTTTTCCTTCTGAATTTGGTACAGGTGCAGAAGATTATTACAATACTTCCTGGGCTCCAGTGGTACTTTACCAATCTCCTTTTGCCAATGCGCCGAGAGCCGACAAGGAAGATTCTTATGGCCATAATACTTTTACCAGAACAAGAAATCTTGATGGGGTGACTTTTAAAACGGACTTCAAGTATGATCTGGAAATGCTGGGTTGGGCAGACGGCGAAGCCGACTGCGCTGCAACAACTTATTGGTATGCGTTTAGATAAAATTAGACGAGAGATTTAAAGTTTTAAGCAACACAAATGAAAAAATATCTATTGTTATTGTTAATTGTTTTGGGAGCGAATAACCTTATGGCGCAGCTTGGGGTGCGTTATGACCCAAAAATTCAAAGTACTAAGAATCTGCAATACTGGCGACCTAAGGGGGATTTGTTTGTAGGTGATTGTATGCCTTTTTCGAGAAACGGGGCCTATTCTTTTTATTGGCTTTTAGATTCTGCACATCATGCTAGCTTAAAAGGATTGGGAGGTCACCAATGGGCTTTAAGTACCACAACAGATTTAAAAATCTGGAAACAACATCCTGTCGTTCTTGGGATTGATGAAGAATGGGAGAAATCTATATGCACAGGCTCCATCGTGTACTATAAAAAGAACTACTATGCATTTTATGCCACAAGGTTGGTTAATAAAGAAGGCCAGGTAAATGAACAGTTAAGTTATGCAATAAGTCCTGATGGCATTAATTTCGAAAAACAAAAGCCGAACCCATTTTATACTTCGGCACCGGGTTACAGTAAGAGGGATTTTCGTGATCCTAAGGTATTTGTAGATGAGAAAACAGGGGTGTTTCACTTGTTTGTATCCAGTTGGCAGGAAAACTCAGTATTGAGGCATGCCGGTGGCGCTTTGGTACACCTTACATCTAAAGATTTAAAGAACTGGACAGTATTGGATCCTGTACTAACCGGACAATCATCTGTGCCGGAATGTCCTGATTACTTTTTTTGGAAAGGGTGGTATTATTTAGTGTATGGCGACAATGGTGATACTTATTATGTGAAGTCAAAAAGTCCGTATGGCCCATGGGAAGAACCTCGTTACCAAACCATCAATGAATCGTGGGTAAACGTAGTTAAGACCGCTGATTTTAAAGACAACAGGCGGATTGCTGCCGGATGGATTCCTTCCAGAGATCAAAACCGGGATGATGGTGGAGAAAGGTTTGGTGGTAATGCCATCTTCCGCGAAATTATACAAGAAGCTGATGGAACACTAAGCTCAAAATTTCCATCCGAAATGATTCCTGAAACTGAAGCGGAAATTCAGCCAAATATCATTACAGATCTTTATGCATCTGCTATTAGCAAAAATAGTGTTTCAATTAAAGCGCCTAATGGTGTGGGAGCAGCACATGCCGAAGCCATTCCATTAAACTGTCGTATCACTATGGAAATAGAAACCAGCGGTTCGGTTGATGAGTATGGCTTAAATTTGCGGTCGCGTGAAAAAGCTGAAGCAGGTTATCGGCTTAACTTCTCGCCGAATAATCAAACTGTAAGTCTTGGCAATACAATGATCAGAGCGGTAAGCGGTTTAAATAAAACCATTAAACTTGATATTATAGTTAAAGATGATATTATTGACGTTTCAATTGATAATAAGAGATGTATTGTAAACCGCACGCCGGAGCAAAAGGGTGGGTTTTTATGGTTCTACGTCAAGCATGGCGAAGTGAAATTTAAATCGGTTAAAATAAGCCCGCTTAAAGAAGAAATTTAGGGAGGTTTGAACTCCCTAAAACTTAAGGGAGTTCAAAACCGTATTTGCTGTAGATTGTACGTGCTTCTTTACTTACAAGAAAATCCATAAAATCTTTAGCGGCTTTTGGATGCGGTGCTTTTTTAAGCTGTCCGGCATAATATTGCGCTTTGATATTCTCGTTTTCAGGGATTTCTATAGACTCAATTGGGTGGCCAATCATTTTTTGATAATGTACTTCAGAGTACCAAACAGGTCCTGCATCGCTTTGCTCATATAAAATGCGCATAGGAGTTTGTCTGTGATGAATTTGAGTTAGGTATGTGGTAGAATCTTTTACTTTAGTTTGCATAATAGTGGTTCTAAGTGCTTCGCCACCTGCTTTCCTGTAAGCTTCTTCAATACGTTTCCCAATTCCTTCCCATTCAGGGTTTGGCATACTTACGCGCACATCGCTGCGGCCAAGGTCAGCTAGCTTTTTTACCTGTTTAGGATTTCCTTTTCGGGTCATAATAGCCAATTTATTTTTGGCATAAAGCTCGGTTCTGTTAAACCAGTCATGGTTTTCATCAATTCTGCTTTTACCGGCAGTATATACATCAGGTTTTAAGGTTATCCGCATGTTGCCAATAACAATACTACCTTCTGCAATTTGCTTAGCCAAAATCCCCGGAGGTAGTGTTTCTGCAAGCACACGGGTATATTGTGGGTATTTAAGTTTAAATGCTTTCATCAAATCATCGATAACCATAAACTGGTTACCCGCAAAAAATACAACCAGCTGCGGATCATTTATGTCGCCATAAATGTCGGGGATGTTGTCAATTCCCGGAATAGTAAACTGAACCTTTGCTTCTGGTGGGGTATTCCATGGCGGATCAAAACGATGGTCCTGGGCTTTTACAGTAGAATTGTTGAAAAATATTCCTGTCAGTATGAGTACGATTAGTTTTATTTTATTCATCGTTTTGGGGTTAAGCCATTTGTGTTAAATGGCATTTATGGATGTACAATTGCCCATCCTTCATAATGGCGGAGGATAATTTCGCCGTTACCGCTGGGAACATAGTTTACGAAATCATATAAAGAGCTCTTCTCAATTTTGCGCTCTCTAAGCGTATTTTCACATTGCACAAGATCTACGCCGCGAGACTTTAAGTCAAGTAAGGTCTCTTTAAAAGGACTGTTTTTGTCGTAAACGGCAACGCCGGCACTAAAGGCAATTAGTTCAATATGAAGCTTTCCTTTTAGTCGTGGATCTTCCAATGCATTTTTAATATTTCGTAGTGTTCCTGCTATCTTTTGCTCATCTCCACTGTTTAGCGCATATAAAGCATTGTATTGTTTGTTTTTGCTTTTTGCCGGTTGAAACTCTTGTTTGTTTTGAGCCATTGTCGGTTTAACGGCTGTAAATAATAGGATTGTAAATAATGCAAAGATGTACTTGGTTAAGTTTTTCATTTATGTTTTTGTTTTGTATATGTTTTTAATTGGCTGGAATGGGCCGTATTTATGTTGTTTCTCAGAAAACTGATCTCCATATGGACCATAAGGGGCATCAACAGGTTTCTTCTTTAAATCCGGATAATCAGCATGCTGATCTTTGTGAGGGCGTGGTTGCGAGTTAACAAAAGCTGCTATATCCCATGATTCTTCATCTGTTAATATTGGATTTTTATAGGTGGCACCAAATGGCATATTGTTCTTAATAAATCCTGCAAAATTTGAGAGCCTGTATATTCCCGCACCATCATTATAACTCAGCTTTCCCCATAGTGGCGGATAAACAAAGGTCTTCGCTCCGGCAACTGCTATGCCTTCTCCTTTGGCGCCATGGCAGCTTTGGCATTTAGAGGAGTAAAGTAAAGCGCCTTTTTTAGGGTCAGCGGGACGATCCATTAATGCTATTTTTTCTGTTCCCCTTCCGTACATATTTTCCGGGTCTTTTACACCTTGATTAAGCCACTCCATGTAGGCCAGCATTGCTTTTATCTCTTTGGATGTAGAATCGGGCATCTTACCATTCAAACTGCGCTCAAAACAGCCTTTAATCCTTGCCGTAGGGCTGGTTGCTTTTCCAGATCGCGCAGTAATTTTAGGATAACTACTCATCACTGCTGCATAGTTATTCCCGAATATTCTTGTGCCGGCATCTAAATGACAGTTTTGGCAATTCAATCCATTAGTAAATATACCCAATCTACCTTTAGGGCCAAAATAAGCAGAGGTATTTGCAATCAGATCTTTACCATAACGAATCATTTCGCCCTTTGCGTCCTTTGGAATAGTACTTTCATTAGGAGCCTCCCATACCTCTTTGGTTAATGTAGTCTCTTTTCTTTTATCTGCATCATTTAGTTGTGTTGGTTTCTTTTCCCCATTACAGCCGCTTATTAAAGAGGTGGTTCCTATAACGGCGAAATAGATTTCAAAGAGAACTGTGGCTGTAATTACTTTTTTTGGAATCTTAGCATATAGCCCCTCCAGTAATTTTAATTGGTTTCTTAACATAAGTTTTCATTTGTGTGTTAATCAAAGATGGCATTAATGGATTTAACAGTAAAGATGTTTATCGTTATGAGTCATAACAAAAAGTTATTAAAGGTCATTACATAATTCTATAGTTATTTATATCTTGCGCACATGATATTTGATTTTCGGCTCAAAGTATTTCAGACGGTTGCGTTAAAACTTAGTTTTACCAAGGCTGCCGCAGAGCTATTTATTACGCAGCCAGCGGTAACCAGACATATCCGTGAACTCGAAAAACAGTTGAACAATGCATTGTTTGTCCGTAATGGGAATCATATAGCCTTAACGGCTGCCGGTAATATTTTGTTAAAATATGCCACGAAAATATTTGAAACATATTTGCTGATTGAAAATGAGCTAGCCCAGTTGCATGATGGGCTCAAAGGCAGTCTTCGTATTGGCGCAAGTACAACGCTGGCCCAAACTATTATGCCTAAAATTCTTGCTTTATTTAAGATAGCATATCCTGAAATTCAATTCACATTTACAAGGGGCAATACAGAATCTATAACCCAGCAGGTAATAGGGGAAAAGATTGATGTGGCAATAGTTGAAGGCCAGATGCACTATCCACAAATAAACTATGAAAAATTTAGTGATGATGAATTGGTTTTAGTAACAAAAACCGGTAATCCTTTAGCTCGAAAGGGGGAGATTGTGCCAAAGCAATTATTGGACTTGCCATTGGTGTTAAGAGAACATGGTTCTGGCACACTTGATGTGATTGCAAAAGCACTAAGTGAGGTTGGTATAAGTCTCAAAGACCTGCGGATTGAACTTCAACTCGAGAGTAATGTCAGCATCAAACAATACCTTTTACACTCAGAATCTGCTGCATTTTTGTCAATGCAAACGATCATTGGTGAATTGAAAAGAAATGAACTTAGCATTGTCGATATCAAGGGGATTGAGATATTTCGAACATTTCAATTTATTCAGCTACATGGCAGAACTTCAAAAATTATAGAGTCGTTTAAGTTTTTTTGTAGAAGCCATAGTAATATCTGATAATTGTAATACCCTGGCATGGAGAGGTGGTGGTATGATCTTCAAAAGTTTTATCTAAATTTGGAGCAATGAATTTGAGTCGTATTATTTTTGTTGTCTCCTTATTTTTTACCTTAGGCTATAGTCGGGGATACGCGCAGATAGAGCCGGAGACTGTAGATACTATTGCAGCAACAAACACTTATACACGTAAATTTGTAAAGGATCCGGCTTTTTTAGCCCGTCAGAAATTTGTGACGGACTCTATCATGAGGCATACCTGGCTTTTTCCTGATTCCATGATTCATAAGCATATGATCATGGACAGTATCATTAAAGCAAATGTTGTTGGGCGCTCTAATCTGATTTCCAGATATAAAGAGCTTACTACGATGAAAGTTACTAAGTACAGATTAGGTAAACCTGTACCAAAAGGAGCACTTTGGGTACCGGCTGTAGTGGCTCTGCTTTTGGTTCTATTTGCCGTGCTGAAAATATCCTTTAATAAACAGTTGCAGACAATTGTTCAATCCTTTTTTAGTAATAGGGTATTGAACAACCTTAATAAGGAAGATAACCTTTTTACATCCTGGCCATTTTTGCTTTTATTCGTTCAGTTTGGATTTACAATTGGGATGTTTTTTTATCTTGTCTCGGGCTTTTATCATATTTCTTTCCCCGGTACAGGCTTCCAGTTTTACTTGAGTATTTCTATACTTATTGTAGTTTTATACATATTGAAAATTGTTCTTTTAAGGATATTAGGGCATCTTTTTAACATTCAGAAGCCGGTTAATGAATATGTTACAATACTATATTTAAGCTATTTTAACCTATCATTAATCTTCATTCCACTAGTTATAGCTTTCGCATTATCCCCCTTGAAGTATGGGTCATACTATATTGCGATCTCTTTTATACTATTAGGTGTGATCTTTGCCTTTCAGTTCATAAGGGCGGGGGTTAATATTTTATCTCATCATCGATTTTCAAAAGTCTATTTGTTTTTGTACTTTTGTGCCCTCGAAATTTGCCCTATATTAATTTTAATCAAGGCAATAGGATTATAACCGTGTAATTTGTAAAATG
>Ga0065714_10064527_pt1 | contig 41591 bp, 65 predicted proteins | sample MisRhiReplicate2_FD_59101 | JGI IMG/M metagenome (GOLD analysis project Ga0065714, IMG submission 59101) | Miscanthus rhizosphere microbial communities from Kellogg Biological Station, MSU, sample Rhizosphere Soil Replicate 2: eDNA_1 v2... | ecosystem: Host-associated > Plants > Roots >... | reverse complement strand
TGAAGTTGTTATTCGCGTAATCACTGAAGCATTTTGGTGATGCTTGCAAATGGTAGGTTTGGATATCCTAGGTAAATCCACTCTGAGAGTATGCATATCGCTTAAGGCGGTGAACCGATGTTTCGATTCTTCGGCAGTGGTTACACGAATAACAATTACACCGAATGCGGGTAGATGTATCTGTGGTTGACCGTCATCTAGATGACGCATGAGTTTAGCGACTCCCGGTTCGAATCCGGATGCCCGCTCCAATTTTTAAAAGAATCAACCAGCGCAAGCAACACCGTCAGACACATCGGTAAACTTGGCATATGTTTGCAATGATTCAGGCCGTTCCTCCTGATAGCGCAATGTCAGAAATGTGTTTAGCCAAGGGTCCGCTTACCTGTATGCCAGTTGTCTCGCTGGTGGCGAAGAGAGATAAAGATAAGTGCCCGCACTCGCGGCAATCGTCTTTATCAGGAATGGATTGCAAGCTGGTAAACAATCGGTATGGCACCTCCGATTGGCTGGGTTCAAGTCCCAGTGCAATCCACTCCGATGCAGATGAAAGCGGGCGTGGCCTCGGACCATCGGGAGCTGAGGCAATCGACAAATAGACGTAGCGGCCTTATTTGGCCATCCGCATCACTAAGCCCGCAACCTCACGGAAGCGGGCTTTTTCATTTCCGGCATCGTGATATAGTTTCAGGCATACGGACAGGAGAGGGAATTAACATGCATATCCAGTATTGCAAGAATTGGTGGAAATTCAGTATCGCTCGGTCGGGCTCTGTATTCAGGTTCGACGCGTTCGGCTGCCTTGTATTCCTCAAGCTGGGATCGGCATATTTCCTGTTTCGCAAGCGCATCTGGAAATCATACTGATGACTCCTGAGCAGCAAGCCTTATTCGATAACCTTACGCAGCTCCAGCAGCGAGTAGCCACGAACGTGCTTGCAGGCATGAGCCAGCGCATCGCCTATTACCAGGCTGGTGGCAGTGCAAATTCTGATGATGCAGCTGATGTTGTTGCGTCGAGAATGTTAAGTGAGGTTGGGGTTAGAGCATTCATGGATTCAATGAAAAAGCAAGCGGTTTCTGACGCAATTATGACTCGCGAGGAGGCCATGAAAATCCTTACGACTCTGGGTCGCGGCAACCTCACTGATATCGTCAAATTCAAAACCTCACACGTCGGCCAGAATGCTGAGACGGGCGACGACGTTCATCAGACAACCTGGCTGATTGACGAAGATCTTCAGGCGAATGACCCTGACAAGCTAATGATTATCTCCGAGCTGGAAGTCGGCAAGAATGGCCCGAAGATCAAGCAGCATTCCAAAGTGGCGGCCATCGCTCAACTCGCCAAGATGGGAGGCTGGGAAGCCGCGCAGAAATTCGAACACGCTGGCCCTGGCGGCGGCCCAATCCTGACCAGGGATGTCACCGAGCTTTCTGATGAAGCATTGCTCGCGCTGATTGCAGGCTCTGCGGCGAAAGACGAATGACACCAGTGCAACTGGCGGCCCAAGAGCTGCTTAGGCGCAGGAAGGCTCGCAGGGGCCTTCTCGACTTCATCCTGTATATCAACCCCGAATACATCGTCAGCGAGTTTGCGCAGGAGTTGTGCGCGGCACTCGATCAGTTCTTCCTTGATCAGCAGGCCGGGCTGCGTCCGGTGCTTGTAGTCCAGGCGCCACCACAACACGGCAAGTCGGATATCGTCAGCCGGTACGCGCCTGCGCATATCTTCGGCCTGAACCCTGATCTATCTATCGGCGGACTGTCCTACTCCAAAGACCTGGCGACCGACATGAACCGCGACGTTCAGCGGATCATGCTCAGTCCTGAATACCATCTGCTGTTCCCTGGCGCCTCGCTGAGTGCAAAGCGCGCCGTGACCGTGGATGTGGAAGCCAAGCGCAACAGCGACGTGTTTGAGATCGTTGGGCGTAAAGGCCGATACATTGGCCAGGGTGTCGGCGGTCCTCTGACTGGTAAGCGCCTGGACATCGGCGTCATCGACGACCCGATCAAGAACGCCCAGGAGGCATTGAGCGAGACGATCAAGGACGGTATCTGGAACTGGTACATCACGACCTTCCTGACGCGCCTCAGTAAGAACAGCGGCCAGATCATCATGGCTACCAGTTGGGCAACTGACGACCTGTCAGGCCGCATCCTGAAGATCAACGCAAAAGCCAAACATCTAAAGTTTGTCGCGGTCAATCTGCCAGGCGAAAAGGGATACAACCCGGCTCGGCGTGAAGGCGCGCTTGTCCCTGACCTGCATCCGCTCGACAAGCTGCTGGAAACCAAGGCGATCATGTCCGATTACTTCTGGTCGGCCATGTATCAACAGTCCCCCGTCGCGCTTGGCGGCAACATGTTCAAGACGGATGGCTTCAAGTTCTGGAAGGGTGTGCCGCCTAAACTCAAGTGGCGCGCCGTGTTCGCAGATACCGCGCAGAAGACGAAAGAGCATAATGACTATTCCGTCTTCCAGTGTTGGGGCGAATCCTGGGATGGACAGGCTGTCATGCTCGACCAGATCCGGGGCAAGTGGGAGGCTCCAGAGTTGCTGGCCCAGGCCAAAGCGTTCTGGGCCAAGCACAAGGCAGATGGCAACGGCACGCTTCGATCCTTCAATGTCGAGGATAAGGCGAGCGGAACCGGCCTCATCCAATCCATGGTCGGCATCCCCGTCATCGGCATCCCAAGATCTGTTGACAAAATCACGCGAGCCATGGACGCCATTCCGCTGATACAATCAGGCAATGTGCTGCTGCCAGAAGATGCGCCGTGGCTATCCGACTACCTGTCCGAATTCGCGGCCTTCCCGAAAGGCGCCCATGACGACCAAATAGATCCGACCATGGACGCCATCGGTGCGATCCTGAGCCCTGTCAAGCGAGACTGGAGAAACATGCTATGAGCCGAACCCGTACCTTCATGGACGGCATCACGAACATCGTCAACCAGCTCGCGAATCGTCGGAGCGCGTCGAACACGAACATCGTTACCGCTCAGCGCCTGGATGATTCAGAGGCTCGGGCGATGTTTCGTTCCGGCCTGGGCGCCAAGATCGTCGGCATCAAGACCGGTTATGCGCTCAACGACACCTTGCAATTTGAGAACGAGAAAGACGAAGAGCTGTATAAGCGCCGTCTTCAGCGCGCCGTAAAGAAGGCGTCAAAGTTCATGCTCGGCTTTGGTCGTGGGATCATCCTGCTGAATGAGCGCGGCGCCGATCTGTCGAAACCATTCATCGGTAAGATGGACATGGCCAAGGTCAAGCTTGACGTGTTCAGCGGGGACATGGTCGTACCGATGGATGTCAGTATCGACCTGGAGTCTGCTCGATACATGAAGCCAGCGAAGTACAACGTTCGCGGTAAGTCCTTCCACTGGACGCGGGTAATCGATTTCACCTACTGCATGCCGGCCGAGCAGGACTTGCCGACGTATCGTTACGGCGGCATCTCTGAATTCGAAATGATCCACACGCAGTTCATCAATGACGGCATTGTTGAACGGGCGAGCGGGACCATCCTCGAAAAGAACTCGACGCTTGTGCATAAGGTCAAGGGGTTTGCCGATGCCGTGCGATGTGGCGACGATGAATACCTGATTAATTATTATGCTCGCCTGGCTGAGTTGCGCGGGATCTACGGCGACGCGGTGATCGACGCCGAAGACGACATGATTTCCGTCGCCCAGGCTCTGTCAAACCTTGACTCGGTGGACAACATCACGATCCGTCGCCTGGCCTTGGTGACCTCGATCCCGGTTCCCATGCTGGTCGGCGAGTCCGTGCAAGGCCTGAACAGCACCGGCAATCAAGAGCGGCAATCGTTCCAGGATATGGTCGAAGGGTTGCAATTCGACTATCTGGAAGACCCGATCCGCGACCTGTGCGCTCATTACGGTATCGATGACGTCTGCTTCAAAGAGAACCAGGGCGGCACCGCAACCGAGCGCATGGACTTTGAAACCAAGGTCATCGACAACGCGCTGAAGCTGGAATCGATGGGTGAAGATGGGCACAAGTATCTGGTAGCGCACGACATCATCAAGGATGACCCTTGGGACAAACTGTTTGCGGCGCCAACTGAAACCGCTGATCCGGCCACTGGATTGCAGCCATGAAGCGCCAACTGACGGCAGCCAGGCCGACGAAGATCAAGTCGCCAAAATCCCCGCGGGGCATTGAAAACGAACTCGGCGACATGATCGAGTTCATGGTTGCGCAGATGGGCCAGCGGTTTAAAAACCAGGTATTGGGCGGCCTGCATGTTTCGACGGTGGATAAGTTCGCGGACGAAGCTCCAGATGCTGCCGACCTCGCGAAGCTTGCTCGCTATAAGTTCGAAGACGCCCAGACCGGCAACTTTGCGGCAGTCCTCCTGCGCCTGTCGAAAGCCGCCGCAAAGTCCATCCTGAAGCAATTCAGCAATGACCGTATCGACACCATCACGCAAAAGTCCCTGGGAAAGCTCGACAAGAAATCCAAGGAGGAATTCTATAAACAGGTCGCCGCGAAGACCGGGATCAACGTCACCGATCTGATCGCAAAGGAGGGATTGAAGTCGACCACAAACGCGCTGATGACCGAGACATCGCAGTGGATCAAAACACTGCGCGACGATACCTTTCAGAAGTTCACGAACAACACGCTGTTCGCCATGAGCCAGGGCGAGTCGCTCGATACCGTCGTCAGTCAGTTTGACGACATCGTCAGTGAGCGCAAGAACCATGCCAAGTTCCTGGCGCGCAATCAGGTTCAGAATTACAACTCAGTAACGACTAAGATCCGGGCGCAGAACTTGGGCATCACCAAAGCCATCTGGGAGACTGCTGGTGACGAGCGAGTTCGTCCTGCGCATGCTGATCGAGAGGGTAAAGAATTCAACCTGGCCGAGGGGCTGTATTCGTCGGATGACGGCCTTTATCTGTTACCAGGCACGGACTACAACTGTCGTTGTACTTACACGATGATCATTCCGGAGACGGTTGATGACGAGGGCGAATAGCAATTTGCTTTGCCATCAATCAAGGTTTACAATTCGGCAAGATTCGTGCCAAGGCTAGATAATGAATAAGCTCAAGTTCAGCGATGCGGCGACATACGACAGCGGTCTGAAGACTGCTATCTCTGTTCGCGACGGCGTGCTTGAGTATCTGGGCGCCGAGATCGGTATGGAGCCGCCTGAAAAGCTGTTCACCGTTTACCGCTCGCCAGCCACCATTGCCAGCCTTGTTTCGCAGATGCCAGGCATCCCGGTCATCGGTGAGCACATCGAGCCAGGCACCGAGCCTGCAAACATTCCCAGCCGTGTCGAATCAGCCTCCTTTATCGATGCATTCGACGAGGCCACCAGTTCGACGCTGGCGATCCAGAATAAGCTGTTCCTCGACGATGCCATGCTGGCCGAGATCGAGAGCGGCAAAAATCAATTATCTCTCGGCTACGAAGGTCGTCTTGTTCCTCATGAGAAATGGGACTTCGAACAACGCGACCTGGTGCCGACGCACCTTGCCACTGTAACTGATGGACGCTGTGGCGTTGGCTGCCGCTTCATCGACCGAAAACCAAACCCGGAGGCTAACAGGCCTATGAAAAAGCTGCATAAGGCGTTCCTGGACGCCGAAGGTTCTTTGAGCCTTTCGCAGATCGTTGAGCTGGCCGCTGGCCTGCCGGAAGCGATCAAAAACGTACCTGCTGATAAGTTGGCCGAGCTGTTGCCAGCGCTTCAGGAAGTCATGGCTGCCGCTACTGCTGCTGGCGTCGAAGCTCCGGCTTCCGATCCGGTCGCCGAAGTTCCGGACATGACCGACGAAGAGGCGGCCAAGCTGGTCGACGAAAGCGCGGGCGCCGTAACTGGCGAACCGGTCAAGGTCACTGACTCGATGCGCAAGGTGCTCGCCCAGAAGTTCAGCGATGCCACTCGCCGCGCTGTCGACTCGGCGGTCAAGACTCACGCGTCCGTCATCGACAAGGCCCGCACCATCCTGCCCGAGACGTACAGCTTCGCTGACAAGTCGACCGCGCAACTGATGCGTGACGCTCTGGCTGTCGAGCACGGCTCGCAGAAGTTCAGCGACTCCGAGCTGTCTGTCGCCTTCAAGCTGCTGAAGAAATCCGGTGGCGAGTATCAAACCTTCGGCGACCGCTCTGCCGATGACAACAGCCTTTCGGCTCGACTCAAAAAAGAACAGGAAGGTAAATAATCATGGCCTTTAATGAAGCTGTTGTAATCACTCCACCGGACCTGATGCCTGGCGAGTTTATCGCCGCATCGCCTTACAACTGCTCGGCGTTCGACGTCTGGGAAGAAGGTCTGGTCCCTGGCCGGTTCGCCAAGTTCGATACCGGTTCGCTCGATCTGCTCGATGCCTCGGCCACTCCGATCATTGCCGGTGTTGTTCGCCGCAAGATCTCCAGCGCCCTGGAAAACCTGACTTACACCAAACTGGGTATCGCGCCAGACCAAGTCGCCGAGTGCGTTAACTTCGGCTTCGTCACCGTGGAAGTTTTCCCAGGCGACACCCCGACTCGATTCCAGCAGGTTTATGCGTTCAACACCGCAGGCGCGAACGTCGGCACCGCAACCGAAACCGCTGCTGGCGCAGTAGCAGTTCCAGGCGCCGTATTCTGGGAGCCAAAACGCCCCGGCTGCTGGCTCATCCTGATTCCAAAATACCTGACCGGGGTTTAAGTCATGAGCAAAATCATCAAGCCTGATCCGTTCAAGCTGTACAACATCAAGTCCTTCGAGGACAAGGCTGCACACGCCAAGAAGTTCACCGATGCCGGCGGCATCATCCTGGCACGCAACCTTGAGCACCTCAGCACCGAGATCTTCACTCAGGAATACCCTGAGCTGACCTTCTTGATGCAGGGCATCACGGTCAACAACGAAGGCGGTTACACTGACACGATCAAGAAGATCAAGTTGGCCATCGCTGGTGACTTCCGCGAAGCTGGCACCAACACCAACACCACCGGCAAGATCACGCTGGAAGGTGAAGACGACAACATCCCGGTTTTTACCATGGATGCCGAGTCTGACTGGTCGGAAATCGAGCTGAAGAAGGCCGAGCTGCAAAACATCAACCTGCCAAGCCGGTTCATGGAAGCGCACAACGAGCTGTATAACCGCAAGATCGACGCCATCGGCTATGTCGGCCAGGTTCGCTCGAACGGTACGTTCAAGACTCGCGGCCTGCTGAACTACGCTGGCTGGGATACTGACACTGCCGCCGTCACCGCTGTTGCTGCAACCGGCGCTGAGCTGTATCAGGAAATCGCCGACCTGATCAACCGTCAGTGGGCCAACGTGTTCAACGTGCCAGCCTACAAGGCCGATCATGTGACCATGCCTTGGTCGGTGTACAACATCGCCACCACGAAGATCCTGAACTCGGCTGCCGGCTCGTCCAGCGTGCTGCGTGCTTTGCAGGACAACTTCCCAGGCATCACCTTCGGCATGACCAATCAGGCCGAAGCCGGCAACGCTGCCGTGACCTCGGTAACCGTGGCTTTCTCGCGCAACCGTCGCGCCATGCAGTTCCGTCTGCCGGTGCCGCTGGAAATCTCCAGCATCGACCAGCGCGGCTTCAAGTACTACATGGAGTCGTACTTCTCCATCGCTGGCTTGGACGTGATCGAAGATGGCGCTGCTGCCACTTTGACCGGTCTCTGATTTTCCCTAGGCGCAAGGATGCGCCGCCTATTTTGGAGGGTTTGCCCGTGAGCAAATCTAAGCAGCCAGTTGACAATGAGCCAGAAGTTGATTTGACCGCCGCCAACGCCGAGATCAAAGATGAAATCCAGGCGCGTTTCGACGCTTCCCAGGATGATGGCTCGGTTGTGATCATCAACCTACAAGCCAACCCGATGAAGGTTCTCGGTCTGACCAGCTACGGCGAAGCAACGCTGACTGCCGCTCAGTTGGCGGATCCGCGTTTCTACGCCAAGGTTGAGCGCGCCAAAACCCTCGGCCTGATCAAGGTAAAATAATGAGTATCCAGACCGACTTCGAAGCCCGATTCGCAACAGCGGTTCCGCCGATTGTGTGGGTTGAAGCTGTCGCGTCGACCTGGCCTTCTTATACCTGCCTTGAGTACAACGATAAGAACAAGGAGGCGATCCTTAACCTGATCGCTTTCTTGCTCACCAATGCTGCGGCACCCGGCACTGGTTCCGCGCGCAACGTCGCCAGCAAGTCCGTCGGCAGCGTCTCGGTTTCCTATGAGGCGTCGGCCAGCCAGAGCAGCAACCTCGCTTCATGGTTCAACTCAAACCGCTACGGCCAGACCTACTGGATTCTCAGCGGCGGCCGACGCACCGGGGCTCGCTTTGTATGACTCCCGCCGAGGTCTTGGCGCTGGCCCAAAAGCAGCTCAAGGCAATGGAGCGCGCCAAGAACGCAGTCGTAAAGGTTGGCCTGCCTGCAAGTGAGGCCGCTACCAGCAAGGCGTACAAATCCGATGGCGACAAGTCCGCGCCAACGGTTCTAGAGGTTGGCATCTGGCATGAGTACGGAACGCAGTTCGTGCCAATGCGATCCTTTCTCCGCGCCCCCTTCATTGAAAAGCAATCCGACATCAAGAAGCTGATCGATGGCCAGTTTAAATTGGTCCTTGAGAAAGGCCTTGACGTCGAAGTCGCTCTGGGTCGTGTCGGTCTTGTCGCCAGGAACATCAGCGTTGGCGCATTCAAAACGCAGGGCTACGGAACCTGGCCGGACATCGCGGACGCCACCAAGAAAGCGAAGGGCTCTTCTGGTATCCTCATCGATACCGGGCTTCTTCGGAACTCCATTACTTGGGTGGTTGAATAATGGCAAAGCTCATTGATATCGAAATTGGCAGCGAAGCGACCTATGCAATTTTCGGCTGGCCAGTCGCTCGCAAGGTACAAGTCGGCCAGCTTGGCTATGTGGAAATATTCGGCTGGAAAGCCGTGCTCTGGGTTGGACAAGTTAAGAGGATCTGCGGAGTGCATTTCAATGCTTCCTGACATGTCCGAAGTCCTGACCGAGTGGTCGCAACCTATCGTGCTGAAAACCGTCAGCGAAACGACTGTTGACTTCGTGCCGACCGTCACCATCGTCGGCGCCAACATCATGGCCGTCGTCCAGCCGGCAGATCCTGAAAAGCTCAAGGTCGAGCAGATTGATTTCTCCCTTGAGTACATCCAGATCCACAGTGTCTCGCCAATGGCTATCGGCCAATATGTCGAATGGCTCGGGCGCGACTTCAAGCTGGTTCCGTTCCGTAAAGGGTATGGCCAGTACGGCTGCACGGAAGCTGTCGGCGAAGAGACGAAGAACCCCTTGCTGGTAGTCACGCCATGACCGAGCCGATCCTTATTCAGCTTCAGCGCTACGTGCGCGATCTGCTCACGCATCCAGAGCAGTACGTCAAGGCTGGACGCCAGAACTTCAACCGACAAGAATTCGAACTGCCTTACATCGTGGTCGACTCGCTGTCCGGCGATGTCCCGCTTTCCAGCTCGGCCGACTACGAAGGCGACACCGAGAAGATGCGATATACCGAACTGGTATCGCGGGCATTCACCTTCGACTTCTACGGACCAACAGCCGCAACCCTGTGCAGCAACTTCCGACTGCTGTCTCGCGGAGAGCCTTCGCTCGACCTACAGCGAGAACTGAACATAACCGTTTTCCATCCTCGCGCAGCAACCAACGTCAAGCAGTTGACCGGCCAGCAGTACGGCGAACGCATGCAACTAGAATGCCAAGTCCACTACAGTCCATCCTTGATTGTTGATATACTGCGTATTGATACGGCGCAGCTCCGTATAATTGGCGAGAGAGGCTTGATTTATGAGCAGTAGTACCTCCAGCCACGAAGATTCATTGCTGGCGCCGAGCGGAAAAGTGCTTTTGGATTCAGGCCTGTTTCAGCAAGGAACGCCACTCTTGTGCCTCTGAAGAATCTCCCGTCATCGCAAACAAACAGGTATTCATGCCTGTCTGCTCGCGGGTTATTTTCTCCAGAGTTATCAACTTTCGGCCTATCCTCTTTCGGGATTGCGGCCCATCTTTCAACGGCCTTGGCTCTGATCGCCTCGATATGACCCTGGCTCTTTGGAATCCCTGAAAGCTTGGCTCTCTGCTCTTCCGGCATGGGTTTGCCTTTATTGTGTGGCGGGCTTTTCTTGGGGCGCCCTTTCTGGGTTGCCGACATCTTCGCTCTGGATTCCAGGCTGTGAACTCTGCCTTTGCGAGCCTCGCTGAGTTTCGCCCTAGTCTCTTCGCTCGGCTTCTTGCCAAGATTCTTGCCGATGTTGCTCGCGGCTATTTTGACCTTGGTTTCATCTCGATGCTTTAACCCGTTCAACCCTTCTCCGCCAGCAGTCATATTGCAAAGCCTGATGCCTACGCGCAGAAGATTGGAGATAGTCAGTATCTCCAAAGTCCTTGAATCAGCAAACGAGAGGCCGACAGCGAACAGCTCGATATCCAGGCCGTGCTTCGCAACGGTTGCCTGCCAGAATTTGCTTCTTCCGCATTTTGATCTGCTTCGATTCTTCCGGCCCGCGCCGACATAGAAAATCTCGCCGGTGCTAGCTTTCTTATGTAGGTAGACGTAGTGGTCATTGGCTGGTGGGCATGTTTCGTGCATGGTATGATTCCTGCTATATTTCAGCTACCGCAAAAGAGGGCTTAATAATGGCCAGTATCAATCGGGTAGTCAATGTTGCTCTTCTTCCAGAAGGTCAGCAGGCTTCCAGGGACAACATGAATGTCATCGCCGTCCTCACGAGCGAGACTGGCGTTATCACTAGCGCTGAAAGATATCGAGCTTACCTCGAAATTTCTGCCGTAGAGGCCGACTGGGGCACAGCATCCGTCGTAACTCAATACGCGCAGACCGTCTTCGGGACCAAGCCGAACGCCACCAACTTTGGCGGCACGCTCATCGTGGGATTGCATCGCGCTGTAGCTGAAACCGTTCCGGCGACCGCCGCAACTCTGCGCAGTACGCAGCTCGTTGAGTCCACGCTAATCTCGCAACTCCAAACCATCACCAACGGCAGCTTCAACATCACCGTTGATGCGACCCCGGTTGTTGCGGCATCCCTGGACTTCAGCGCGGTCACCACTCTGGATGGCGTTGCTGCGATTCTCGATACCGCCATTACTGGCGCGGTCGTATCGCACAATAACGGTTATCTGACCGTGACCAGCTCGACCACTGGCGCCACCAGTCTACTGACCTACATGACGCCTGGTCCGGCTGGCACTTTCATTGGTGGATTGCTTACCATGTCGAGTGGCACAGGCGGCACGCTGGCCCAGGGCGCCGCGTCGGTCGTACTGCCAATCGAAACCAAGGTTGCTTCTCTGTCGGCGCTCAAGGCTCTGGTAAACTTCAAGGGCGGCGTTTTCACCGACTTGGTTCTGGATGCAGAGATTCCGGCGATTGCCGCGTGGGCTGGCGCGAACCAGACCATTATTTACAACGTCTTCACCGGCTCCAGCTATCTGGCTGTTTCTGCGGCCAACCCAGTTTGGGCTGTGAAGCTGGCAAGCCAGACGAACTTCCGCAGCCTGTACAGCAAGTCAGGAAATCGTCTGCTCGCAGCTACCTACATGGCGCGCACGCATACCGTCAACTTCAACGCCGAAAACTCGGCGATGACAATGAACCTGAAAACCCTCAGCGTTCCTTCCGAGACCTACTCAGATACGGAAATGGACAGCGCTAAGCGGGTCGGCCTGGATCTCTACACGAGCATCAAGGATACGCCGGTTGTTTTGACCAGTCCGGCCAACGACTTCGTTGACAACGTCTACAACATCACGGCATTCATCGATGCAGTGCAAACTGACATGTTCAACATCCTGAAGGCGACCGGGACCAAAATCCCACAGACCACGCAGGGCGTTAACACCCTGGTCGCCCAGGGAGAAAAAACCTCTCGCGGCTTCGTTCGGGCTGGCGTGTTCGCTCCAGGCGCTTGGTCGAGCCCTGATAGCTTCGGCAACATCAACACCTTTAATCGCAACATCGAGCAGTTCGGCTTCTACTGGCTGGCCGGCTTACTGAAGGACCAGCCGCAAGCGGATCGCCAGGCACGCAAATCTCCAGTGCTGCAATGCGCTGTGAAAAACTCCGGCGCAATCCATGAAGCGTCGATCATCATTAATTTCAACGCCTGAGGGGCTGACCAATGAGCATCATTACAATCTCAATGGACAGCGGCTCGCTGATCCTGAATGACTACACGTTCAAGAGCTTCGCCGAGGGCGACTACCTGGCGCTCACCCCGGTCAATGCGCACACGTCTCGCGTCAACTCCGCAGCTGGTGGCGTGACCATCGGCGAGCGCATGGACAAGGACGTGTATGACCTGGCGTTCAGCGTGCAGAAGTACAGCGCTGACGATATTTTCATGCTCAGCCTGATCAACACCGAAGGTGCGGCAGTCATTGAGGGCTCCGCGAAAGAGTCCTACACCATCGACGGCGGTGCCGGCATTGAAAGCTGGAACCTCGACGGCGGCAGCATCACCACGCTGCCTACTCAGACCCGCAACAACCAAGACGGGAACGCGCTGATGCAGTACACCGTCCAATTCCGCACCGCGAAACGGAGCTTGTAATTTATGAGCGTACAGGAGCAGCGGGCGAAGGCAATGGCTCAGGTCAAAGCTGTCTACGAGGACAGCGAAGCCGAGATCAATGGCCGCACGTACAAATTCCACAAGATGACCCATGTCGAGCGCCGCAAGGTGTTCGCGTTCTACACGTCGGTTCAGCGGCAGATCGGCAGCCAGGACTTCAGCTTCTTGGATACGCCGCAATACGCCAACGTCGAAGAGGTGATGTGGGCTAACATCTCGTTCGGCGGCGTGACGGTTGCCAAGTCTCGCGATCACTGGGAAGAGTTTCCAGAGGACTATATCAACCTGCTCAGCGTTGCCATGGGGGTGATGTCCTACCCTTTTATTCGCGCCGCAGGTATCGCCTCAGCATCCCAAGCAGGGGAGCCAGCGAAGACCTCATCCGAGAAACCAATGTAAGCGGCGAACGCATGGCAATGTTCGCTCTGGTAAAGGCCGGGTATGGCAGCCTGGCCGAAATCCAAGCGATGGATACGACCGAGTTTCTTGACGCTATCGAGTTCGAACAAATCACCGCCGATATTCAGGCGCACAAGACAAGGAACCCCTGATGGCGGTCGTGAACGAATTAGTCACCCAGTTCAGTTTCGTCGGGGATCTCGCGCCTCAACGGGAATTCAACGAAAACCTGAAGCTGTCACTTGCGCTGCTGGCTGGCGTTGGTGCTGCTCTCATTGGCGCTGCGGGGGGCGTATTCGCTTTTGTTGCCTCAAACACCGAGGCAGCCGATGCTCTGGGTGACATGTATAACGAGACAGGTATCGCAGTGGAGAGCATCCAAGAGCTGGGGTTTGCTGCCATGCTCTCCGGCTCCAGCACCGAAGCGATGAGCGCCAGCCTTAACGGGCTATCGAAAGTTGCTGGTGACGCCGCCAGGGGGCTTGGTCGCGGAAAAAAGGCCTTCGATGAGCTTGGCATCAGCGTCAAAGATGCCAGCGGCAATGTGAAGACCGCCGACGTCCTGTTCAACGAGCTGCGCGAGTCATTCGCCAGGCTCGGCACGGACAAGGGTACGCAGAAGTCGATGATCGCCTCGCTAGGCCTTGACCCTTCGACTCTTCAGCTGCTTAACGCGTCCAGCGAAGAGATTGGCCTCATGACCGAGAAAGCGCGAGCCCTCGGAATTGTCACGGCCGATCAGGTCGCAATAGCTGCCGACTTCCATGACTCATTGGATACCGCAAAGTTTGCGGTCAGCGCGCTCAGCCAGCAGATCGCTATCGGTCTGGCGCCGTCTACCCAGCGAATCACTGACGGATTCACTGAATTCCTTATCGCAAACAAAGACCTGATCAAAGACGGCCTCCAGTACCTGGGCGAAGTCATCAATGCAACGGCCGGGTTCTTTGTACGCATGACCCCGATTGCCCTGGCTCTAGGGGCAGCCTTTCTCGTTGCGCAACTTGCTACGGGAGGTCTGGCCACCATCATGGGGATCGTTCTGTCGCCAGTCGTGCTGATCACTGCGGCCATCGTCGCGCTCCTTCTGATCGTTGATGATCTGATAGTGGCGCTAAATGGTGGGCAGTCTGTTATCGCTGACTTCTTCATGGAGTTCTTCGGCTGGGATATCGTGCCGGTATTGCAGGGTGTCGTCGACGCATTCAAGGCGATGTTTGCCGCGCTGCTGGCACTGGCTCAGCCATTCATTGAGGCGCTTGGATTCCTGTTCGATGCATTGATCAAGGCGTTCTCCGGCAATTGGTCTGGCGCCCTGGATTCATTGCTCGCGGCATTCAGCTCTGTCGGCAACGGGATCAAAAATATCTTCCTGTCGCTGTTCGATTTCATCGGCGCGGCATTCGGCCAGATCCTTGGCGGCATCAAGTCGGCCGCGATGTCGATCCTGCCTGACTGGGCGATTGACCTGATCAGCACTGGGGATTCTCCTGGCGCCGCTGCTGGCAACGCCTCGCCACTTCCGAGCGGTAGCGGGCAAGACCCTTGGGATGTGCCAGGCATGAGCCCGAACGAGGCCGTGGCAATGACGCCAGCCGGCAACACGTCGGTAAACAACAGTCAGATCAAGCAGGAAATCAAGATCGACATCAGTTCCAGCGATCCGAAAGGCGCAGGCGTGGCTGTGGATAATGCCCTGCAAGACCAATTGAAAACTGCCAAGACTCAAGTTAACCGAGGTGGCCGATGACCATTCAGGAATTCAAGGCGGGCCAGGATAAGGCGCTCGATTCGGCCTCGACTCAGCAGGTCGGCATCGGCGGCTTCACCATGTTCGCCAGGGTTAGCGACCAGACGCAGTATTCGACCGCGTCGCCGACATCAACGGTCGAGGACGGCAGTTATATCGGTGATCATCTGATTAACGCGCCAATCAAATTGACGATCTCCGGAGACGTCGCGGATCTATTCATCCAGGCGCCACCGCAGAGCGCGTCCGAGAGCCGAATCCCGACCATCGCGCAGATGAATTCGTTCCTTCCGAAGCGCACGGTGTCGCAGATCCAGCGCGTCAACAAGGCAATCGACTCGGCGGCAGACCGGTATCGATCGATCAACAACAGCATCAACGACGGCATCAAGATTGGCCTGAGTGTCAGCGGAATTTCCGGCAATAAGACAGGGACCAAAAGCCTGCGCGAACAGTTCATCGATTACATCGAGTCGCTGCATTACGGCAAGCAATTGGTTTCGATCAGCATGCCGTTTCGACTTCACGACAGCATGGCGATCAACGACGTAACGATTACGCGAGATAACCAGCGCAACGCCCTTTCGTTCACGCTGACCGCGCAGAAGTTCCGGATCGCGAAGACGGTATTCTCGGACGTGTCGAAGTTCTACAAGAAGCCCGCGCCAGCCGTTAAAAGCCAGGTCGGAAAGACGGTAGACAAGGGCGTTCAGTCTCCAAAGTCAGGCGACGGCGCAGGAAAGAAGAAAGAAAAATCACTGCTGTCGGCAATCATCGGGCGGTCATAAATGGCATTTCAAATAACCAATATCACCGACGATCCGAGCCAGCGGCATGTGCTGCTGGTCGACGATGAAGAGATCATCATCATCCTGAACTTCTACGAGGTCTCACAGTTTTGGTCGTTCGATGTGAGCTGGCGCAACGTGACCCGCAACGGTTTCATGCTGAGCCTTGGGTGCCTGCATATCCAGGCGCTGAACTGGCCTTTCGATTTCTTTTGCGCGACAACTGATTCAAGTGGGTTAGCACCGTTTCGACTGGGCGACTTCAGCGAGGGTCGATGCGAACTGTATTTCGTAACCGCCGAAGAGATGCAGGAACGTCGAGGTTTGGAAGTTCCGACTTGACATAATGATTATTCTCTACGATTATTCGGTTGCGCAATGAAGCGCATGACGGGAGCAAAATCATGAGTTACATCCAACAAACCCTGGCCACCGACGAAACCCTGCTAGCCGAGGGCAAAATCTCCAAGTGGTCGCTGTTCCACATCTACTGCGCCGCCGTAATCTTCGGCGTGTCGATCATCTGTCTGCCGATCAGCGCTGCATTGCTGCTGTATGCCTACCTGAAGATCCGGTCGACCGAGATGGGCATCACCAGCAAGCGCGTTATCCGCAAGTCCGGCGTGATCATGCGCGACACCGCTGAGATCCGGCTGAGCAAGGTTGAATCGGTGTCGGTCAAGCAAGGCTTCCTCGGGCGCATCTTCGGCTACGGCGACGTGGTCATCTCGGGTAGCGGTGGGAATGATGCGGTGATGAAGGGTGTGCGTGATCCGTTGGCGTTTCGCGCGCGGGTTGATCAGGCTTGCGATCCTGAGTTGCGCATGTCGATGGAAGTCATGTGCGCGACAGGCAGCGTCCTCGATGAGCTGGGCCGTAACCGTGGATTATGGCAGCGAGATGATGAGACTCGCGATCAGTTCATTGCTCGACTGCTCAAGCAAGGCGGTGCGGCATGAGCCAGATCGATTGGAGTAAGCAGCCTGAAGGATTCCCGCTATGGCTGGAAGGACTCGGAACTCATCGGTGCCATAGTGGATGGTATCGTCGCTCTGGCGAGGTTTTCGAACATGAGAACGAGGGGCAATTTCGCTCCGTCCGCGAGGGGCAGTTCTTTACCATTCACGAAAGGCCCGCTCATTCTGTATGGAGCGGCGAAGGCCTGCCGCCGGTTGGGACGGTGTGTGAACACGAAGGCAGAATCGATGATCGTGAGTGGACTGAAGTAAAGGTTATCGCACACACCGAAAAGCGTGGATATGAAGTGGCGGTCTTCGAATATGAAGACATTGTCACCTATTCAACAGCGCGTTATTTCCGCCCCATCCGCACGCCCGAGCAGATCGCGGCGGAAGAGCGCGACAGCAAAGCAAGAGTAATGTACGAGTCGATTTACTTCGCGTCGCATAGCAAATGGGAAAACATCCCAGAAGGACTTCGTGAAACGTTCAGACTGGCCATCGACTCCGGCTGGCAGCAGGTGAAGCCATGATCGCCACCCTCTACATGCTCATCCACCTCCGCAACCTCGGGAAACGCTGAAATGGGATATAGAATTGCGTTAACTGGATTGGTGATATTTGTCTTTTTCTTGGCCTTGGGCCGGCTTGCGAAAAAGCCACCTGAGCAGCCAGGGCTTGTAAAGGTCTCTGTTGTGCTCATGCTTATTGGGATGCTTGCGTTTCCTGTCGGTTTGATCATTGGCATCTGGGAGTAATCATGGTCGACAGATTCCTGCGAGACTATCGCCTAACAATCGGGATTGGCTCGCAGGCTGTCACCATCCTTCCGCCTTTCCGAATAGTGTTCACTGCTGACAAGTCTGACGATCCGACGCTAAACAAGATGACAGTCAAGATCGACGGCCTGAACGATTCAAAGCGGCGGATCTTGGTCCGAGACAAAGACGACAAGCCGCCCAAGAACGTCAAGGCCGATGCCGATGGCAATCCGGCGCCAAAGAAAGAGTTACGGGCGAACGATAGTCGTTATTTCCCCGTCGAATTACAGGTCGGCTATCTTGGACGACTGGAGACCATCTTTCGAGGCTCTGTCGACGAGGCCGGATCAACCCGCGAAGGCCCACAGTTCGTCACTACACTGACATGCCTGGACGGCGGCCATGACTTCCTGAATTCATTCGTCAGCACATCAGTCACCAGCAAGAGCGCTGCAATCGATGCGGTTCTCGGGACTATGCCGAACACCAAGAAGGGCAAGATCGGCGCTCAGAAGGACATCACGCGACCGAAGATCCTCGTCGGCAACTCCATGGCAACGATTCAGGAAATGCTTGACCCTGACCAGCGCTGGTTTATCGATGATGAGCGCCTGAATATCCTCAGCGAAAAAGAGGTGGTGTCGGGCTATATCCCGGTCGTCAGCGCCGAGACAGGGCTTCAGAACATCGAGCCGAAGAAGAAAGAGATCATCATGAACATGTGGATGAACACGTCGATCAAGGTCGGCGGCCTGGTTCAGTTGATCTCGACCGTGTCGCCTGGCGCCAACGGCATCTACAAGGTGCGACTCATCACCTACAACGGCGACTACGAGGGGAGCGACTGGATGATGAAGGTCAGCGGCGATCTCGCCGAAGAATACGTGGTGCCGAAATGACAAAAGCAAAGGTTGAGCTGAACGATGTAACGAATGACGCCATCATCACGCAGCTGGCGAATACCCATACCATCGTGATTGCCAGGGTGACCTCGGTTGGCGAGAAAACTATTGACGTGAAGCCGGTGATTCAACGCGTGGTTGATGGTGAGGCTATTGACCTGCCAGTGTTCCCGTCTGTGCCTCCGGTATTCCTCAGTGGTGGCACCAGCTATGACGCCCATCCGATCACTGAAGGCGACTACTGCCTTCTGCTGGTCAGCGAGCGTTGCTTTGACCGCTGGTATGGCGGCGCCGACAACGTGCCGCCAATCGAACAGCGCATGCATGATTACAGCGACTGCTTCGCGCTGGTCGGCGTATCCCCTGCATCCATGGCAAAGACCATCCCTACGACCATTGAGCGATTCGGTGATTCGACGGTGACAGGTAACTGGATTCATACCGGAAACTACACGCTGATCGGAAGCCTGGATGTCAGCCTGAACACCGACTCGACAACCTACTCGGTCACGGGCATTCCAGGCTGGACAGGAACATTCGCAACCGGTGACAGCAGAACTGTAACCGTGAAAGCAGGACTCATCACAAACGTCGCATGATGATGTAAGATGCTGGCATAGCTCTTGCAGGTGACAACATGCGCGTATCCGGATTAGATGAAGACGGTGACTGGCGGTTTGGCCGAGGCCTTGCCGTCTACATTTCCCGTGGCGACGCCGTCCGCCAGAACGTTGTGACCCGCCTAAAATCCTTCCGCTCCGACTTCTTCCTTGATGTTGATGCCAACATTGACTGGATCGACCTTCTTGGCCGCCGAGAAACCAAGGAAGAGATCCTGCGCGCCGTCGAGCGGGTCACCTTGTCCACCGATGGCGTAACCACCATCACCAAGCTGGATATCGAGGCCAAGACAAGCACACGCAAAGCCACTATAATGCTTGCGTTTGGCACGATTTTTGACGACGAATTCAGCGAAGAGATAACCATCTGATGGCAGGCCCGACGATTGATGCCAATGGCATAACGATTCAGAGCTTCGACGAGATCCTTGCCGAACTCGTTGCCGGCTATCAAGCGATCTACGGCGTCGACATCAATCTCAGCCAGGAGAGCCCTGACGGCCAGCGCGTAGCCATTGAGGCTAAGTCTCGGGCGGACATGCAGGCGTTCGGGCTGTGGATCGCCAACAACTTTGACCCCGACTTTGCACGCGGCATCTTCCAGGCGAAAATCGCCAAGTTGTCCGGCGTATTCCCGCGACCTGCGACCCGGTCCTTCTGGGATCTTTCTGTCGTCACGACTCGCATCCTGACGCTGCCGACCGGATATCAAATATCTGACGACCTCGGCCAGCTATGGGAACTTCCGGCGCCGGTAATTCTGCCGATTGGTACGACCGCGATCACATTCCAGGCGACCGACTTCGGCTCGGTAACCGGTCTTGCTGGTGCGGTGTTCACCCCCGTGACTGTTGTGCTTGGCGTGACGGGCTTTACTGCTGCTGTCGATGCCGAGCCAGGCAAGGATGAAGAGACCGACGAAGAATTCATCCAGAAGCGCAATCTGAGCCTTGAGAATCCGGCGTTCTCCACGACCAATTCCTTGGCTGCGCGCTTGCTGAACACGGCTGGCGTGACAGATGCTCGCGTCTACGATAATGACTCTGACGTTTACGACCCGATCAACGACCTTGACGCGCACAGTATCTGGGCTGTAGTAGAAGGCGGAACAATCGACGACATCATGCAGGCGATGCTTTTCCAGAAGACTGGCGGAGCGGGCATGAAGGGCGCAATCGTGGCGAGCATCCCTGAGACGCTGACCCGGCCAGATGGAAGCACGTTCGTCGTGCATCAGATCCGCCGCCTTGACAGGCCGGTTATGGTTCCGGTTTACGTGACGCTGACGGCGACCCGCAGAAACCCGCTGGTTCCTGTCGATGTCGCGCTACTGAAACAGAAGATCGCCGCCTACAAATTCTACATCGGTACGTCTCTTGAGGCGTCCGCTCTGTACTGCCTAGCCTATACAGCCGGCGACGACTTCATTTTGACCGATATGGAAATCAGCGACGACAACATCACCTTCATTGATGGCAGTCTTTCGCCTGATCCCGGTTCCAAATTTGAAATCGTCGTGGCGAACATCACCGTAACCGAGGTGGTCTAATGGCCTTGGTCGACGAAACCACGAATCTGCTGATCAAGCAGTATTGGGAGAAGCCCAAGGCCAAGGCTGAGATAGAGCTTCAGGCGTCGACATGGGAAACCACGCGGGCATTCCTCGACGCGCTAGATCCGGCCTTCGATCTAGACAACGCTGTCGGCGCGCAACTCGATGTGCTTGGTCGAATCGTTGGCATCAGCCGATCAGTGCCAGAGGTGATTGCCAAAGTCTATTTCGGCTTCAGCATCAGCCCGGCTAACGAAGGCTTCGCTGACCGGTTCGACTCCCTTAGAATCGGCGGCCCATTCTTCGACAAGTTCTCGTCGGCCTTTACCGACTTGCAGCTTAACGATAATGACTATCGGTTTTTTATCCGCGTGAAAGCGGCCAAGAATCGGGCGTCAGGGTATGTGTCTAGCGATCAATACATCAGCATTCAGGATGTGGTCTTGTCGGCCTTTGAAGGTCAGGCTTATGTGATCGACAATCTGGACATGACGCTCACGCTTTACGTGTCGCCGACAGTAAGCTCTGATCGTCTACGGCTCATCCAGGCGCTTAATCTTCTGCCGAAGCCTCAAGCGGTCAGGTATAAGGTTGTCATCCAGGCCGCTCCAGATGAATCATTCGGCTTTTCAATTAACCCGTCAGCTCGCGGATTCGCTGACAAATTCGATCCGTTGCGCCAGGGCGGTTACCTGGCCAGGAAGGTGATCTAATGGCAAAAATTGTGCGGTACAGCGGGAACCTTGTTCCATTCGCGTCATCTTCGCTAGGGACCGAGAGAACCATCTTCGGCGAGGTCACTCAGGCCGACGACATCACCAGTCAGTTCACGCCTGACTTTCTGCGCGGATGGGGGATTGTTGGCCCGTCGGATCAGCCGACACTTCAGGACTTCAATGCGGTTTCTTATACGCATGGGCAGATCCTGGCGTACCTGCACCAGATGGGCGTGGCCGAGTACAACGCCGCGCAGGAATACTTCGCGGGTAGCGTTACGCAGGATAGCGGCATTGTTTATATCTCCCTAGCTAACGCAAACACAGGGAATACGCCGGCTTCAAGTCCTGCATCGTGGAAGCCGTTGGCAGCAGGGCAGCTCATCGGTACGCAGAAAATCACGACCAGCGGGACGTACACACCCACCCCTGGAATGAAGACCTGTCGGGTTCGCGGAGTCGGAGGCGGAGGCGGCTCTGGTGGTTCAGCTGCTACGGCTGCCGGTACTTACACGGTTACAGGAGGAGGGGCGTCAGGCGGGTACAGCGAGGGCTGGTTTACCGCAGCGCAAATCGGTGCAAGCATTTCTGCAAGCATAGGTATTGCCGGCGCCGCAGGAGCATCCGGGCCAAACAATGGCGGCAATGGCGGGACCACATCGCTCGGCGCGCTGATGGTTATCCCCGGCGGCGGCGGGGCTGTTGCTGTTGCCAGCACGCCGAATAGTAGCCCTGCGCTGTCCATCGGTGGCACTCCGGGCGCAGCCCCAACTGGCGGCTCGCTAGTAAACATGACGGGCATCTCTGGTACATTTGGCGTTGGAACCACTACAAGCGGCCTCACAACTTCCGGGGTGGGGGGGTCTACTCCTCTCGGGGCTGGTGGCTTCTCTACCACGCTATCCACCCCTGTATCAGGTACTGGCTATGGAGCTGGTGGATCCGGGGCTGTTACGCCGTCCAGCTTTGCCGCTCGCGCAGGCGCAGCGGGTACAGCCGGTGTTTTGATAATCGAGGAATTTGCATAAATGGCCATCGTTCAGAATTGGGCTGTAGTAAATACCACGACCGGGATCGTTGAAAATATGATCGTGTGGGACGGCGTCGAATATACGGAAGAGACCGGGATCGGATGGACTGTCCCGGATGGGTATCTGGCCATCCAAACTGATGTGGCTGGCGTTGGCTGGACCTATGTAAATGGTGAATTCATCCAGCCGCCAGCGCCTGAAGTTCCGCCGCCAACCCCGGCTGAGATTCTGGCGAGTCAGAGCGCAAAACTTCAGAGGCTGACTCAGCTAGCGACGGCGCAAAAGTCAGCTCTGACTAATCGCATCGGCGTGCTGAATGACGCCATCGAGCTTGAAGAGGCAACAACAGCCGAGGTGGCCGAACTTTCGATCAGGCAGGCCCAGCTAATCGAGTGGAAGCGCTACGCCATCTATCTTGGGCGCGTAACAAGCCAAGAGGGCTGGCCGCCTGAAGTTGAATGGCCTGTGCAGCCAGCCGAAGGCATGGATCTAACAGTCTCGGCCGTAGCTCCTGATTCGCCACAGCTCCAATAAGTGTTATCTTGACGATAATGCCAATGCGCCATCTGTAGTGGATGGCGCGACTACTTCGCCAAGGATTCAGCATGGATGACCCTGCAAGCCTCGCAAGCCTCCCGGCAGCAATCGGTGCCGCTGTCGGCACGTTCCTTGCCTGCATGGGCGCATTCAACAAATGGCAGCAATCCCAGAAAAACGATGTAACCCAGGCCACGATTCTGACTGATGACCGCGACCGGTGGCAGAGAAGGGCAGAAAAGGCCGAGGCGGCTATCGACGATTACCGGGCAAAGCTGAACCAAATCATCATTGATCAGTCGGAAATGAAAGCGCAAAACGCCGTGATGATCGAGCAGCTAAAGAACCTGCGCGAAGAAAACGACGAGTTGCGCGCCGAAGTTCGAAGGCTTGCTGGAGGTTCAAATGTCCGATCAATCTCATAGTTGCGATCCGACCCGGGTCACAAAGGAGCGAAACCGGTTTCTATGCTATGGCGCGCTATCCATTGCGCTGGCCGTAGGTTTCGGCTATTCAATGGCTTCAATGCGGTATCAGGAATCGTTTGAAAAGATTGCAGAAGTTGGCGCCAAAGAGCGGGCCAGTCTGCATAACCGTTATATGCGCCAGCTGGCCAAGAAGGATAAGGAGATTGCCAGCTTGATCGGCGCGTGCAAGCCTGGAGTTGAGATCAAATGAACCTTGAGCAATCCCTGAAACACCTGCTCGGCAATGAGGGTGGCTTTGTCGATCACCCTCGCGACCCTGGCGGCGCTACGAACTTCGGCATCACGCAACGAGTCGCCCGAGCGAATGGTTATCAGGGTGACATGCGCAGCCTTCCGCTGTCGGTAGCGCTGTCGATTTACGAGAAAGATTACTGGGCTCCAATCAAGGCTGGCCAGCTACCTGATCATCTGCGATTCCATGTCTTTGACGCAGCTGTGAACAGCGGCGCAGGGCAGGCTATCAAGTGGCTCCAGCGTGCTGCAGGCGTTACGCAAGACGGTGTGATCGGCCCTCGCACCCTGTCAGCCGCATCAATGGTGACGCCGGCCAAGTACAGCGCTATACGCCTGCGCTTCATGACCGACCTGGCAACATGGCCAACCTTCGGCAAAGGCTGGGCTCGACGCATCGCTGACAATCTGGAGGTCGATGAATGAACTGGTCTGACATAGGCGGAATCGTTGGGCGCGCCGCTCCAATCGTCGGAACCCTGCTTGGCGGCCCCGCTGGCGCTGCTGTAGGCGCTTTGGTCGCTAGCGCGCTGAACGTATCGAATGACCCTGATGCGGTCAATGCTGCGCTTGTGGCGAGCCCTGACGCCATGATCCGTATTACCGAGCTGCAAACGAATGCTCGCGTACAGCTTGAGCAGCTCGCAGTGCAGATCGAAACAGTACGGATTCAGGCTGCTGGCGCGCAGTATCAGGCGGAAGCGGCTGACCGGGACAGCGCCAGGCAGTTGGCGGCCAAGCAACCAAATGATCTGATCCGCCCGACGCTGACCGTTGTCACGCTGGCTGGCTCGCTGTTTGTGGTGGTGGCGACCATGCTCGGCTGGGCGAATGCCGCGATCACTGATCCAACGGCATCCCTGACAGTGGGCATGGTGCTCGGCCTATGGCTGGGCATGACCAAGGAAGTCATGGGTTTCTGGTTTGGCATGACCAAGGAATCGCAGAAGCAGAACGCGATTGTTACCGACTTCGCCACCTCTGCTGGTACGGTGACGAAGCCGGATAAGTGATCAGCCGTGAGCGAGGCAGATGAGAAGTCCGCCCCACACGCCAACAACAAAGCCTAGACACCAGCCAGAAATCCACCATTTGAAAGGGGTCATTTCCGCATCGCCCTCAAAATAGCCGAAGTTGCTTTCCTGGCCGCGTACTTCTCAATGGTGTCGTCACTGAGCTCGCACAGGTTGATCGGTGTCTTGCCGCCTACCCAGTGCATCGGCTTCCAGGGTAGATCGCGGTGGATTTTGTTTTTCATGATGCGACTCCCTTACAGGTGCATGGCAGGCGGCCTTGATTGCAATCGCAGAAGCCGCGCCTCTTCTTGTCTACCACCAAAACCCACTCGCCACCCTTCTGGCCGCCGAGCTTAATCGAATAATCATTACCGCTGAACGCCATCTTCTCGGCCATGGCGAAGGCTGACTTCGGATCGAGCGTGGTCAGCGTGAAGCCTGTGCCGTCTTCGTGTTCACGTAGAACTTCGGTGATCATGGGATTCTCCAATTAAGCATCTTCAATTTTTATTGAATGAGTATTGCGGACGATCAGCTCGGTGCCTTCTGGGTCTCTCTTCTTCATCGCAGCCACTGCGATTGCTGGCGCTCTGTATGCCTGATAGCAATTGATCTGTTTTATAGCCATGGTCTTACCGTCTTTATCGATGAAGTTTACCAGCCAGTTTTGCGCCATTTCATTCTCTCCGCTGTTCGTTTCTGCTGCCAAGATCTTATGCCCGCATAATAACTATGTCAACACCAGATAACAAAAAGCCCGCACGAATGCAGGCTTCTGGTTTTACTGATCCATCGAGAACGGGTCGCCCTCTTCGTAGGCTGGCGGCGCGTCCTGATGCGCAGCCACGAGATCTGGCGTGGCGCGATCCAGCGGGTTGAAACCGCCAGCAGACAGATCGATATCGTCTTCGTCGACCGGATTGCGCTCGGCAGCCTGTCGGTCGAATTCAGCGGCGCTGCTGCGGGCCATGTCGATAAACTGTTGGCCGAGCGCCTTCTTGGTCTTGGCGTCCAGTTCGGACCATAGCGATTCAATGACCGTCAGTCCTTCCGCTGTTCGGCTGAGGATCGTATTGCGTGCGCGCTCAATAGCCGGATCAAGTTGCTTGCCGCCGTCTATCCATTTGCGCAGCGCCAGGCCTTCGCGGGCGCCAAGGTAGCCATCGGGCTTGTCGAGGATCGATTGAAGCTCGGCAGGGCATTTCAGAATGTCGCGGTATTTGCCCTGCTCATGAATCAACAGGCTCGCGGTCATCTCGAACATGAAGTTCTTTTCGCAGATCGGCTGAATACCAAGGCTGACCGGCTTCTTCGGATCGACAAAGCTGGTCTTCTCCCTAGCGCGCAAGCAGACAATGATATGCATGTCACACGTCAGTAGCGTATTCATGAAGCGCTTGTGTTCACGCTTGGCTTTCTTCCAGTTGGCGACCTTACCGCCGTCGTCAGCGATGTCTTCGCAGCCGCCTTCACCTTCCCATTCGTGGCTGGCCGAGTCGACCACCAGCACTTCGACGCCAGCCTCTTGGAATTCCTTGATGGCCGCCGCGTAGCGCTGTGGGGAAAACGGCGAATACAGGTCGCCGATCAGGAACTGCTGAACCTGTTTGTCCTTGTTGACGAGGATGTCGCTGTACAGGCTGCCGCGCTTGTTCTCGGTGTCGAGCAAGCCGACCTTGCTGGCGTCACCATTGGCGAGCCCCCAGGCGATCTGGAGCGCCGTGTAGGTCTTGCCGCTACCAGACACGCCGGATACGCCGAGCACGATCCTGGCGCCCTCACGGACAGCAGGGCGGATATTAAGAATGGACATGTATTGCTCCTGTCAGGGGTTGGCGCCCATTTGAGCGCCGGAAATAACGAAACAAAGAATAATAACTATATCACGCCTTCGCGCTTGAGTTGGTAGTCGGGCACATAAAGATCTTCGCGACCGCCGAGACCTGGCCACACATCAGCGTCACGGCACTTGCGATACATCTTGATGGCTTCGACCAACTGTTTGCGCCCCATCTGCCAGGCTTGAGGCTGCTCGCTGTGATCGCCGCGTGACCGCTCGTAAATGGTGAACGGCTTGCACAGATACGGCGCTTCCTTCTCCTGCGCCAGAATGATGTAGCCGGCCGGGTAGTGACCGTATGCCTGCTTGAACAGCTCGCACTCCATGGTGGCGCGCATCGGATAGCCCATGTCCGTAGCCTTGCGCCCGAACGTTTCGGTTTCAGCGTCCATCGTGGTCTTGTAGTTGACCAGCCATTCGCCCTTGGTCATCAGGTCGGGCCGGCATTTGAACTCGTCACTGACAATGGACAGCTCCGAGAAGCCTCCTTCGAACATGGCGCGGTTATCAGGATCGGCCATCAGCGAGTGGCGCATCGCCTCGATCTTGTCGAAGTCGACGACCGGGATGAATTCACGGCCTGGAAGCGCAGCGCGGAACAACTCCCGCTCGACGTCTTCGATGTGAACCTGCTCGCCTGTTTCGACGATGCGAGTCACCAGTTCGGCATTCGTGCCTGAGACCTTCAGGCCGCGCTCCTTGAGCCAGTCCTTGTAATCCTGACCCTTGGTCATGATCGACTCGTAAACGCTGCTATCGAAGTCTCTGGCGTATTCCTCGGCGAACCGCGCAGGTTCCAGCATCATGGCGTGCGACCAGATGCCGAAGTCCAGCGGCTTGCCTTTTGGCTGGTCGCCGAAGCGCGCCTTGGCAGCCGAGTGTTTGTACATCTTGAACAGGAAGCTACCGGATCGCTGCGGCAGATCTTGGTAGGCTTCGTTGGTGAGTTGGTCGGGGGTGAATACGGCAGTAGGCATTATTTAGCTTCCTTAACAACGCGAGTCATCGAATATTCGTGATAGGCAGGCTCTTGATCTCGCCATGTACGCGCTTCGATATCAACGATGCCATTGGTCCATACGGTGATGATTGGTCCATATTGCGGATCGCTATTGGTGCGCGCCAGAGTGAAGGACTTCTTTGGCTCATTGGCGAGCTGGCCAGCCATGGCGTGAACCAGATTCAGCAGACGGTAAATGTCGCCGCCGTCGCGACTGTTTGCGTGGATTGGTTTGATGTCAGCCATCACACAGCCTCCGCTTCATGAGTCAGGCATTTCAGCTTGCTGATGCGGTCGAGCAGATAATTGATTCGCGACTGGGATTCCGCCCGCACTTGCTCAAGAGCCTTTTCGACAATCTCGATCTCCTTCTCGCGGCCGTCAAAGTCGCCAATGTTGAACTCGACTTCTTGAGTTGCCAAAAGCGTGTATTGCTGGAGGCAGCTTAAATCCTGGTCGCGGATAACATAGGCGGCCCGGTCACCGTCAACCTCATGATGCAGATAAACCGTCTTCTTGATGATCGTCATTCTTGTATTGCTCCTGTCGAGGAATGTCTGTTTCGGTAGCGAGAGATTAAGCCCGTATAATAACTATGTCAATCGTTTCTATGCGATGAATGACAGATAATCGGCGTAGGCCAGCTTGAACTGCTCGAAGCCGTAGCAGATGCAGGCGAAGTGGCCGGCATCGGCGGCAGCCTGGAGAAATTCTCGCTGCTCCTTTCCCACTTTGGATTTCGTGCGGTCAAGGCGCTTAAGCTCAAATATTCCCGGAAGCCTGTTGAGATCGAGAATGTCAGAGGCCCCAGTCTTGACACCCTCTTTTATCCTCGTCTGGAGGTGGCTGCTACCACGTCCACTGGCCTCGTTAGGGATATGCAGGATAAGAGGCCAGCGCTCGGGAAAGTTGTACTTCAGCCAGGATGCGCAATCGATTTGCTCGTATCGCTCCAAGCGGCATTCTCCGCGATAGCCGCTGTCGTAGATGCGGATCATACGAGTTCGATCCCATGGCCGAGCCGTGGCATTGGGTGATCCCATGTATTCGGGAACCAACCCCAGTACGGACACCAGACACCATCACTGCCAATCATGACAATCCAGTGCGAATGGTTGTCGCCAGCCTTGTATCTGGCCCGCCGAATACCGCGCTCGGTTGTCTTGACCTTTTTGGCATCGATACCAAGCTGAGCCAAAACTTTCAACAGGTCCGAATAATTGCTGCATCCAGGGCCTCGTCCTAGCGCTATTCTCCAGGCCGTCTCGATTTCTTCATAGGTCTTGCTGGTCAATGATGCGAGCGCCGCAACCCCGCAGTCGTTGTGTTGACGCTGACGAACCCCACTCATAATGCCACCTCCACTTCCGCATACCGCCGACGCCCAATCGTCCAGCGGCTCCCCTTCTTCCGCGCCGACAACTCAGCCGGAACCGGGATCAGCTCAATATTTTCCATCACGGTTTCAGCCTTCATGGCCCGAAGACGCAAGCGAGACCGCTGATCAATCGGCAGCGCATCAACGAACTTGCCCCAGATGATGTTGTTGACCTTCTTGTTATCGCCGGCATGCGGATAGAAGATCTCCATCGGCGTGTCGCCGGTCGACAGTTCGTATCGGAACCAGAGTTTGCCGCCTGATCCGTGGCCCGCCTTCATCGAGCGGACCGGAATCGACTCGCCATCGGAATAACTCTTATTGTTCAGCACGGCATTCGGATCTATTAGCATGCGGCGGCATGACCGGCACTCGCGAGCCACCTGATCGTTCTGCGTCATGCAGCCAGGGCACAACCTGAAGTGCCAGAAGTGTTCGCAGCGCTCGCCCTTGCTGTCGCGATAGATGCAGCGGCGCGCCGAAGGACTGTTCATGGTTTGAATGCCCAGGTCGGCCATGCACTTCGGACACTCGATCAGATCCTTCTTCTCCTTCTTCGCCTTCTCCAGCTCGGCTTGTTCAAGGATCTGATTGTCGTACAAATGCCCGAGCGTGTTCATGACGTCGGCGTAATCCATTACCAGAGCATCAGGCTTGCTGCTGGCCGCGATCAGCTCCAGGCGATCAGCCGCAGTCAGGCCGAACAAGTTGGAGCGCTCGAACATCGGGACTTCGCCGTCAAGGATCAGCAGGCGCAGCACTCGACCGATAGCTTGGATGAGCAGAACCAGCGATCCGATTGGCCGCATGAATACCAGCGTGTCCCACCAGGGAACATTGACCCCCGTAGTCAGCACGGCGACGTTGATCGTGTACTTGATGACGCCGGTTTTCGCCTGATCCAGAATCCGGCGACGATCCTTGTCCTTGGTCTTCTCGGTGATTACGCCAATGGTGTCAGGATCAACGCCAAGGTCTTTCATGGCGGCAGCAATCTGCCTGGCGTGCCGCTGGGTTGCCGCGAAGATCAAGACACCCTTGCGGCTGGCTGCCTTCTCGATTACGTCGGAACATACCGCCAGCAGCTTTTGGTGGTCGCTGACAATGGCGTCCATCTCGGCTTCGTCGTATTCCCAGCCGTTCGGGTTTAGGTGGCTGAAGTCGTATTGCTTATCCGTGTCATCCGGATAGCCAAACGTCGGCGGCACGACCCAGCCTTGCTCGATCATGAATTCGGTAGTGATGATGCCGTCGCCTACGCCACCTTCTGGATAATCAGGATCATCCGGCTTGATGCTGGCGAACTTCCTCCACAGGTGCTGAGGCGTATCGCCGACGATGGACTCGATGCCTCGAAAGCAAGACCCGCTGAAGCACGCCAAGCGCATTCCTGGTTTGCAGTCGTAGAAGTGCTCAAGGATCTTGACCGCCATGCTGTCCGGCTTGTCGTATGGGATCTGGTGGCCCTCATCCCACATGATCAGGTCCGGGTGAAACTTCTTCATCAGTGCGCGCTGCTCGGGAGTCTTGGCCATTTCATCGGCGGTGTACATCGAGAAACGATATTGACACTTGCGCGGCTCTGGTTCGTCGCCTTCCTTTTCTTTTACGCCGAAACCCAGGGCGCGAGAAATAGTGCCCTCGGTGGCGTAAACAACCTGAAAGTAGGTCGACTTGACCTTGCCGCAACTGGCGCTGAACAGCGAGTTATTGAGCAGCTTCGACTCGTCGTTGAATTCCCAGGCTGCCGCCGAGTTCTGCATGCACAATTCTCCTTGCCTTTGAATCACAAGGACAAAAACACTTCTCGGCCTTGCGGCTCCAAGCGCTGCTTTTCGAACCGCAAGAGCCAGGGCCGCAATTATTACGGACTTGCCAGACGAAACGGAGGCATTACAAACTATCGGGGGGTGAATCTCCCGATCATGCCACTTAGTCATCTCGCGTGACCTGAAGTGCTTCTGCATTGCTGCCACAACTGGCAGCTGATGTTCCAATAATGGCATTTTATGCTTCCCTTGGTTTTATGTAGCGAATCCTGAGAGCGGCAGAAATTCTTGGGTCATCCTGAATGTCAGCGTATGCGCATGCATATTTGTGTTTTCTTTCTCGCCAAGCTTCGTGTGCGGCTTCCGGCGAAAGGAAATACCCGAGCCTGTCCCTGGTGCCGGTAAATGGATTTCCGCATGCCGCCTGAAATCTTTTATCTCTCTGATTCCACGAGACGCCTATAGGCCATTCACCACGAGCGGCACCGGCATCAGTTAAAAACTTGTTCAGATCCTGCGTAACAAATACGCACCTATCTGCCGCGTACAGCTTATTGCCCGGGTGCAAAATGTCTTTGTCTAGCTGCTTTCCGGAGTAACCTTGCGTTGCCATCCATGAGCTAAACGATGAAAATTTAAGCCATTCAGGGCATACGGCGCACTCAAGATACGTTGGCGCTCGGCGCAGCTCCCTCTCGTTGTAGCATCGACCAAGCATGCCGCACCAAGCTGAATACAGAGGGCATCTCCATGCGATCGCATACTTGCCGTTTCGACGCTCGAAAGAATAAACCTCATAACTGGCGTCGTTAACACCGACTCCAAATAGCAGTTTGTTTTTCGCCCGCATAAATTCAACCCACAAAAAAGCCCTTTGACTGTTCGCTGGTGAGACTCCCGGCAGGACTTGGATCGACGGCGGTCAATCCTGCAAGGAACAGCGAACATCAAAAGGCTCTGGTTAGCCGTCGATCCTGTTTTGCTTCGGCGTCTCACGGCCTGCGCAAAACAATTATGCCCTCACTCGATTAGCAATTCAACCTGGCGATCAGCATCCGGCGCCTTGCCAGATTCGCGCATGTCATTGACGGCCTGGAGCAAGTCGGCCAGCGCGTGAGAGCTGACGCGGACTTCAGTGTCTTCTGGCCGATCAATATCGCGGAGGACGTCGGCAGCCAGTCGATTGATAAGCACAACAGCAGCCGAAACGATCATGTCAATCTTCGGGCGACTCGGCGCAGCAGCCTTCTTGGGCGCCGCAACCTTGGCTGTAACCTTTCCCTTGCCGAGATCTTTAGCGGCTTCCTGGCGGCGCTCCAGCTCGGCAGGTGCGTCATCACCATGCTCGCGAGTCAGCTTCACGGCCTCGGTTGCGCTGATCGATCCAGAGTCGACCGCTGCTAGAACTTCCGGCTTTGCGCTGGCCAGCAGAATCATCTGATCGACGTGCGCCAATGACTTGCCCATTTCGGCAGCGATATCCTGGCGAGTCATGCCGTGTTCATCACGCAGCGAAACATAGACGCGACCACGCTGGACAGGATCAAGTGGCAACTGGCTGTTGCTCTTGGCGACCATGGCCTTGCGTTGCGCTGGCGTACCCTGGAACGGAACAACACTCACATAACCATCGAAGCGATCCGGGTATGCGCCAGCGAAATCGCTGTACGCCCAGTATCGGCACTCACCGTCAACCAGTTCGATGTCGCCGGTTTCTGGATTCGTCCAGACGACCAGCGCGGGGATTGGCTCGCCAGCAATCAGCGCGGCAACGATTGAAGCAATATGAAGTCGCACGTCTTCGCGCTGAAAATCGCGCTCATTGAAGCCGTTGACGATCTTGATTTTGCTGTGCAGTGCGCGAATCGAATCGCCACGTTTTGCAGCAGTGTTTTCTTTGTCTGATGCGATATTGTTGAGGGTAAAAGCCATGCTGTCTTGCTCCTGTCATTTCTGTGCGGATAACAACTATATCAAACCATCGAATCAGTTGTCGCGATAATTAAAGTCTTTGTCGAATTTGCAGCCTGTTGAGCCGGCTCGGTGCGGATGATGGAAACAATCGGAATGACAGGGCAGGTATCGGCCCAGCTTCAAGCGCATCTGCACAACCTCGACTCGGTGCCGGTATTCGTCCTTGCGCCAGTCTCGGGCGCAGCATATACATTTAGGTTGGATGCGATAGGCGTCTGGGTGTTTCTTGAGCTTGCGCCTGGCCAAGCAATTTCGGCATCTGCTATGCGTTTTCATTAATGGATTCTCGATTGCCATAATTGTCGCTCCGGTGGTACTATCCGCGAAACATAATCACTATGTCAACACGGAATTCAAATATGCCTCCAATTGACCTTCAGCAGGACGACCGGGGCCGAGTGCTTGCAAGCCTGATCGATGAATATGGCTCTGCGGCTGCGCTTGGTCGCGCTGTCGGCGTCTGCCAACCAGCGGCGGCACTCTGGGTTAAAAGGGGCTACATGTCCCGTCGAGCCGCCTTCGCGCTGGCGGAGAAGACCGGGCGAATGAAAGAAGAGTTTCGACCTGACCTGACTGCTGAAGAATGGGCGCAGGAATTCCCAGGTCCGAATCCAGGCGTTAAGCCAGTGGCAATCACCGGTGACGCCAAGTTGCTGGTCAGCCTAGCCAAGCAATTTGGCAGCGTTAAGGATCTGTGCGCGGCGGCATTCATCAGTGTCAGCGACTATCACACGTACAAGTCACGCGGACGCATTCCGGCGATCAAGTTGCCCACGCTGCTGAGCCTTCAGAAGTGAGCGGTCAACTCGTACCGCAACACGTCGTCGACCGCGCCAACGAGGATATTGTCGGCGTGATTCGAGGGTATCTGCCGGAGCTTAAAAAAACCGGGAAGAACTGGTCGGCTCGCTGCCCGTTCCATCAAGAGAAGTCGGCGAGCTTCACGGTCAACGAAGGAAAGGAAATGTATTACTGCTTCGGCTGCGGCGCCGGCGGCGATGCTGTCGGCTTTGTCATGAAGCATCAGGGTGCTGATTTCCGTGATGCCGTACAATCGATCCTTGGCGAGCTGAATCTTGAGTCGGTCGAAGCCAGGCCGCGCACGCCAGTGATTCGCGCAACTCGATGCGATCTGCCAGGCCACGCCGAAGACCGCGAGAAGGCTACGCAGATCATCCGAAACGCCGACGCATCGCCGAATCACTCATACCTTCTGCGCAACAACACTTCACCCGAACACGGATGCTTAATCTTGAAAGGCTCTATCATCGTCCCGCTCATCAACAACATTTCCGAAGAGGTCAACGTTGCCGCGATCAGTAGCAAGGGAATCACCTATGCCGCTGGCAATCCATCCTTTGGCTCAACCGCAATCCTTGAGCCGACAGACACTGGCGAGCACGACGGCAAAACAATTATCTGCATCGACTACGCGCACGCCTGGCGAATCTGGTGGTCGCAGATGGGTAAGTCCAGAGTCCTGTGCGCCATGGAATACGACAACTTCAATTGGATGCTGGCCAATTGCAAGGACCGATTTACCCACATCGGTTGCGACCCGTCAGAGGCTGATCACCACATTGAAGAAGGCCGCGCAATCATCGCGCTGCCACTCGACCCGTACGCCAAGGTTGACAGACGGCAGTGCTGCGCATAACCTGAAGTTCCTCGGCAAGCTCCTGTCAAGCGCCCGCCAGGCAACCCATCTCCGGATGGGTTTTTTATTGGCTGCGATTTGCTGCTGGAGAAAATGCGGACGTAAAAAAGCCGACTTATTTGGTCGGCTTGGTATTACTGGAAGCGTTGACTAATGGATCATATGCTTGCGCTCATTGTTTTTTCAATCTGCAAAACTCGCAGGTCTCGCGACATCCTGACTTTGCGGAAGGATTAGCCCAGAAGTACTGCATTTCTCTGGCCGTCCCGCATTGCAAACACTTCTTGGCCAGCACGCCACCGATCGTCACCATCTGGCCGCGCCTTAGCCTGTCAAGGTCGTTAGTCGGCAGATCCTGGTAGTAGCGGACGTAGCTGACACCGTACAGCTTTGCTGCCAGCTTGCGAGACCCCAGGCGAAGGACGTGGAATCGAAGTTCTGATTCAGGCGCGATCATAATGAATATCCCATTGCCGAAAGTGCAGCTTCAAGTCTTGGTGTTTTCGGAGCCTCAATCGCAGCAGCGATTAATTCTTTCATCTGATCGCGGCGTCTTGCGTTGCCGGCACGATTTAGCTCGCGCTGGCAGCCGACGCAACAACCACTCGGCAAGTAGCGACGACCAGCCCATTCAGGATGCTTGGCGCAATCTTTGCCGTAGAACGATCTCATTGATTCAGCTCCTTGACCTTGTCGAGGCAGGCGAAAACTGGAGTTAGTTCAATACCTTCAGCCATCAGGTCGTGCGCATGATCGGCGCAACGAGTGAATTCCTTACCGTCCTCGTAAATCCAGCCCACCGATACCTTCGCGGGCTGCGAGGTGTAGAGCTTCGTTCCGCTATCAAGAACCGTAGGCATGATTGCCTGTATGACACAAGATGATCCGGTTTCAGAGTTCCATGACGAACTAACGACCACCGCCACCGCCTCACCCTGCCCACCCTTCAGCCGCTCGATTTCATCCTTCAACCGTTCGCGCTCTTTGATCAAAGCGTTACGCGTTGGGAGTTGTCGCAGCCGCTCAATCTCCGCAGCCTGCCGTGCGATGGTGGCTTGCAGTTCGGCGAGTTCTACCCGGTATTCTTCCCATTTCACCCAGCTATCTTCGTCCGGCTCTGGGTCTTCAATCATCCTGGCGCATTCATCTATCCGATATGCAAGTACGGCAGGCTGGCGCTCGACGACAGGGGCAGTACTGGTTAGCAACCGCTCTACAAAAAGATCGAACTCTTCCGCCGTGAAGTTGTAGCCATCGCCGTTATCGGCTGGCTGGCCTTCTTCAAAAGCCATCTGATGGATTACATCTGCTTCAATTTTACTGCTCATTCGCTTGCTCCTTAAATCGCGCAACTCGACGGGAAAGCAGCAGGTCGTTTTCATCGCAGACTTTAACTGCGCCCCAGTGCAGGCCATCCATTATTGAAATCGCTTCAGATGGGCATATGCCGCCGCGTTCTGCCAGTCGCTCCAAAGTTTGCCCATGGTTCTTCATGGCCTGTTTTTCGCTGAGCATGGCCATTGGCATGTTCTTCAGGTGCTTGCTGCCCATGATCGGCATTGACTCGCGGTTCATTCGCTTGCTCCCGATTCGGTGGGTTTGTTCTTCAGTGCTACTCCAGCCGGGCATGAGCAGTAACCGCGCCAGTCGCCAATAGCGTCTATGTATTCGCCGGAACCGTCACATGAAGTACAAGTTTCGGATACCGATTCGGTGGGTTGGGCCAGTGCTGCATGAATTCTGCCGAGCAGGTTGTCGCGATACGGGATCGTTGCGGCTTCACGCAATAGCTCAATCAAGGTCGCATTCCGCTGCTCGGCGGCTGTCAGGCGCTCGGCCTGTTTGTGGATCTCCGTGGTCAAGAACGCAATGCGCTGTCGCAAGTGATCAGCCTTCCCTGATTCGGCCAGCTCTTCCCGCAGCGTAGACAGTTCGGATTGGGCGGCGTCGTAGTCTTTCGAGTACACGTAATAACCGGCTGCACCCTTGAAGGTGTATCTCTGCACTTCTGATGCAAGTGGAATATTGCGACCTGTTGCTTGGTTTAAATTCACTTCACTCATTTTTCAAACCTCCGATAGTCCGTTATGAAACAGGCGGCACGTCAGCGCTGCCGTGATTATTGATGCGAGAAGCCAGTAGGCGAGCAGGGTCATATAGGCGTTCCGTCGTAGCACTCGTAGCCGCCACCGTCTGATGCGCCGAAATCCATGTCGCTGATATCGATGTCTTCGCATTCTTCAGCTGAAGCAAACAGACGATCCGCGTATTTCTGGATGTTCGACCGCTTCAAAACTCCAGCGCAACCCGACGCTTTCAGGTGGTTGCCTGGGTTCTTCTCTTCCCAGTAAGCCTTGTTGTGACCGAATGACTTAAGGCTGGCGGCGCACGCTTTCGAGCAGTACTTTGCCCAGCCGCGCTTGCGGTCGGCGGTGCGCGCCATGAACCGGCACGCGCACCACTTGCACGAAACTTCAATGGTCGCCGCCATAATCAATCCTCACTCTGTTTCCCGGCATACGGCTTTCCGCATCTCGGGCAATCACCATGGTTAGAAATCCACTCAGCCGAATAGGCGCTCTTGTGGCAGTAAGTGCAGTTGACCATTACGAGGTCTTCGGGCGGATCAAGGGGCGGGCCGCCGATGTAGATGCGATTCGATGGAGTCACTGATTCACTCCAGCCAAAATAACGATTACAACGATGGCTGCCAGGCTGATGATCAGATCGTATTTAGTGGCTGGCATGGCTGACCCCTATCGGAATTCAATCGGGAGGAAGGGAGCGTTCTCGGCACTGAGCATGTACCACAACTCATAGGCAAGAGACGGCTCGACAAAGCGGAGGTAGCCCATCGAAATATCGGCGACCTGGAGTCCTTTGTAGCGGCGGCGGTCTTTCATGAATTACCCCTGCTGGCGGATTTGTTTCTACAAGGGCAATCCTATTCCCGCCTAATAACTATGTCAAACTCTAAACGACAAAAAGCCCGGATTTCTCCAGGCTTCGATTATCGCGATAACAATTAGGCCGCGAGCAATTCTTCCGGGGCGTCCTTGCGATACTTGGTAAGCAACCGACGTACCTGGCCTTCGAAAAGCGCGCGCTGCTCATCGGGCAGGTGTTCCCACAAAACAACGGCGTCATGCCAGAGCGCGCCAGTCAGCGTGTTTTCTTGCTGGACCTGAATGCCGACGACTTCGGGGGCTGGAGCCGGTTGGACTTTCGCCTTGGCCGCATCTCGTTCGGTCTTGCGCGCTCTGGCGATGTCATCGCGTACGGCCTGCATCAGGTCGTAATTCATCACCTTGAGCTTCAGTCGGTAGGCGGCGCGAATGGTCGACACATAGAACGTGACAGCTCGCGGCGCTGCCTTTGTCGTGTCGCCAGGCATTCTTCGACCTGCTTTCTGACTCCAGCCGTTGGCCTTATAGGCCTCTTCGACCATTGCGTTGAACTTGTCCAGCGTAGTGGCCTTGGCCGCTTTGATCGCGGCCAATATGCCCTTGGAGATATCCTCGACAGCATTGGCCGCCGATTGGATTTGAGTGAATATTTCTGCGAGATTTTGCGTTTTGGTTTTCATTTGTCACTACCTCAAGCTGTCAGATTGGGTAGCGTCCGTGCGGTGTACTGCGCCGTCGTTGTCATGTCTGTGCGGCAACCTTGAGGCTAGTCGGCATAATAACTATGTCAAATACCACAGTCCCAGTTCAGACGAACGGTAGCAGACACCTCATCCTTGTCGCCGGTTACCTCACCTCCAGGCCAGAAGCAGTGGAAAGTTTCGGCGTCAAGGCGCTTTAGAACGAAAAGGCCTAAGGTCCATAGCCCTTTCTTCTGTTGTTGCCAGGGGAGCTTGGTCGGTGGTGGCGCAATGATCCGCTCCATTGATGCCAGGCGGCCGCAGAAGATCATGGCGGTGATGCGTAATTCTTCCTCTTCGGTTTCTTGTGGTCGCGGGACGATGTGGCGGCAGGATTTGCCGTCAGTGAAAGTCAGGTCATATATTTTCACCGGTTATCTCCTCGCAAATACCAATCAGCTCATCAGTGCAACCATATGCCGATTTGCTGGCGATGATCGATGACGGCAGCCGTGTAACCAGATCCGCGCACGCCGCCCAGTAATCGAAGCGGGCATTGGTCAGCAGATCCTTGGCAATCAGTACGGCGGTCGGGTGCTCGATGTCGGCTGACAGGAATTGCTGCTGGGCCGATTCCAGGTTGGTGCGGAGTTGGTGGATTGTGGTCATGGTTTCACCTTTAGGCCGTGAGCTTCGATTGCTTCGATGCACTGATAGATTGCCCCGGTAGCGCCGTCATCGCACTGATCTTCTGGCTTGGGCAACTCAATCGCCAGCGACTCTCGTGATGCTTGCCAGCCTTCCCACCTGCCCTGATGGTAAACACATCCCACGTGGGCTAACTCGGTCATATATCGCCCACCCTCTTTACCTCCCTCTTCCGACCACCAGATTCCAATCGGCACTGGGAATTTAGCTTCAAACTCTTCACGCATTTTATCGATATTCATTATTTGGTGCTCCTGTCAGAAAGGGATCAGATCTTGCAGCCAGTAGTCATAGGCCTGTTTTGGCGTCCAGCCGTGGCCGTCATAATTGATTCCGCCGCGACACTGCCACCATTGTTCGCCGCGAAGCCTGCCGACAACCTTGATGCGCGGCTTTTGCGCATACTTCTTAGTGATGCGATTGCGCGCCCAGCGCCCATATTCCTCGCCGATTATTCCTGTCATAGCCACGCCTCTAACCGTTGCACGGCAAGCGCCAATCGCTCGCCGTCCTGTCTTCCCAACCTTTCCCCACGCTCAATCATCGACCTGGCGCACTCCCAGATCAGCCATTCAGCGCGGATTTCTTTGTTCTCTTTGTGCTTTTGCTCGTACTGAGTGACGCTGTTTTCGGTCCAAATGAAGGTTTCCGCATCAATAAACGACCCAAAAACACCTGTTTTCTCCATTTTCATCAGAAAGCCATTGCGCAGCTCGTCGATCCGAAACTTCCTGAGCTTCAGATCTTCAGCGGTAATCGGAACCTTTATCCCGTATTGGGCGCGGATGGCTTCTTCGAAGGTCATACGATTTCAATCTTCCCGGCAGTGGTCACCGAAAGCGATCCGGCGGTGATCATGGCGTCAATCCTGGCGGTTGCGATCTTGAATCCAGCTGGCATAGCCTTGAACGGTTTGCGATTCTTCGCCCTGAGTGCCAGCGCTCGGCGCTCCATTGGCTTGCCGGTCAGGATATCGATTATCGTCTCCTCCTCGGCTTGCGATCCTGACTCGCCAGCACTGTTCAAGATCCCTTTGATGTGCTCTGACAGCATCAAAACCAGCTCAATCGACTCTTCGATGATCCATGTTGGGATGATCTCAGGCACTTTGCAGTTGTTCGAGATGCATTCGATGACATGGATGTTTCCGGCGATCTTCATGACGTGCGTTTCGATCTTGGCCAGCCAGCCCATCATGACCATTTCGCCTGCCATCTTCAGGTCATAGAGATAGCTCTCCGTCGAGTTCTTTGCCTCGCGCAGAATCCGATAGCCTTCGTCTGATGCCTTGATCCTGATCAGATTTTCTGGGTCCATGACGACCCGCTCGTCATCGTCGGCGCCATGCTGCTTTAAAGCCATGCCTGAATAGATGTCGACACAAGCCCCGCACGCCTGCTCGAACGCCTCCTTTTCACGTCGCGTCGGGAAGTGACCTTCGTTTCTACGGAAGCCAATCGGATCAGGCTCGGCCAGGTAGATGAACCGCTCAGCCATCCCGGAGCCTCCAGAGGCAGACAGGACGCGCTTACTGCTCCCAGGCTGAGCGATGATCACCACGCAGCCCTGAACCATGCCAGTGAATGCCTTGCGGCCTGCTCGCATGCCGGACACGTACTCGCTGGCGTACCCCTTTAGAATCAGTTCGTTGGTGCTGGCAAACGATCCGTTTTCAGGGAACAACGATTGCAACCCTGACTGCTCGGCGCTAGACACCACGAACCGGCCTTCTGAGCATCCAGAAAGGAAGCCGTCGATAGATGCCGACGTGCCGTCAGAGGTCTCGCTGAACGTGCGCTTCAGGTGCTGCTCGGCGGGAATGTCACGCTCCTTCATCTCGCGATTGATACCGCCGACCTTCTTGTTGTGCGCAGCCACGCCCAGGCGATAAGGCTTCATGCCGACATCTAGCAGGTAGCTTTTCATCATGGCGGGCGGCTGCTCAATGATCGTGTACATGCCAAGGGCGATACAGGAGTCAGTCGAGTACTGAGTCGCATACGCCATCGACACCGAACAACTGGCAGCCGACAACAGTGCAAAGAAAGTACTGACTTCAGGAAACTCAATCTTTTCGTGAACAACTTTAGTCAGCTTACCGATAGTTGTGCCGAGCAATCTTTCACTCATCTGGAGCAATACCGGAACAAACTCCGAATCGTCCTGAGCTTGCTTCTTTACCTTCGGCTTGTACTGCTTTCTTTCTGGTTTCAGCTCTGGCAGCGGAACTTCTGTTGCGGCGACATGATCGATGACGCCGATATCAAATGCAGATATAGCGAACTCATCGTCGTCAGGCATGACAGTTGTATATAGCTCGACTGGAGCAACATCAAATGCAGGCGGATTACTGATATCGATATCCATTATTTGATCCGCCAAATACGGTAGCCGTCGCCCTCTTTGCGGCGGGTCATTTTGAAGCCGTTCTTGTGCCACCTGGCATACGAATAGGCGGCGCTTGCACAGGCTTCAACCTCGCTGAGCAGGTCATAGTATTTGCTGCCGCCGACCGGCCAATCTGCAAAATTGTAGCGATTCACCTTCGGAATCGGGACACCCACATCTGTCTGCATATCGTGATCCTTTGCGTCTTGGTTATCTTGCTTTCGGCGATTCTGCGTCAATCAAAAAATCTAGTCAACCTTTGTTCTCATCTTGTTCCTTTCGTTCCCTTCTCCATCTTACTTCTCTAAGGTTGGTGCAAATTTGTGCCCGTTGTGCCCGAGTTGTGCCCGAAAAAGAGCACAGGTCTAGGCCACGTAGAATAAGGGCTGGAGGCATTCTGTGCTCTTGTGCTCCTTTTTTTAAAAAAACACCCTTTTTACGAGTTATTGATTATCAGTATCAATTAACGTGGTAGCGTGCAAATTTCCGAATGTGCGAATGACGGGCACACGGGCACAAATTCATCAAAATGCTCTGGAGGCCACGTATTTAAAGGGCTGGAGCTGTGCTCTTTTGACGGGCACAAAAAGAGCACACGGGCACAAATCGATTTCCTTACCAGAAAGTCAGGATTTCAAATCAGCAAGAAAATTTCCTTTGATTGTCGCGATAATCGTTTGACATAGTTTGCTTGGCGGGAGATGATTCGTTTCGTGGTGAATGAGCAGGTCGATGCTCAGCAAGGGCCGGAAGCTTGGCGGATCTGAACAACGGTATCCATCCCGTAACTCGCGCAAGTCCCTAAACAACTCCAAGCCGGAGATCGACACCGGCCACCACAATTTACAACGCTCTTTAAATCTGAAGTTGTTATTCGCGTAATCACTGAAGCATTTTG